>JGI24539J26755_10001296_pt1 | contig 11616 bp, 8 predicted proteins | sample NorSeaMetagenome_2_FD_26755 | JGI IMG/M metagenome (IMG submission 26755)
GGGTGTGGCCAACCTGGGAAACATAAATACAACCTTCCCAGTTCTTGTTGTCATTTTGGATGATTTCACTGAGTAACAATTGACCCACCGCCGATGGGTTTTTGTCATTGCGATAAATATGGCCTGCCCCTCTGTCTTGATCAAAACTTATCTCAATCCAAACGGGTTTACCACTCAATTTCCATTGCCCCTCGAGAGCTGTGGAGTCGAGGTTATCATCAGCTGATAGCGCTCTTACCGAAAGACGTAAGAGCGCTAGAACTAAAATGACACGTTAAAGATAGATGAACTTTACTTTAATCATAACGATAAGATATTTTTTTAAGTACGCGCTAAAAGCTCTCGCCCTTTTGCGCTAGAGAAACCAAAAGAGGACTTGGCTCCCAAAATTCGTCGCCAGTCACTTTGTAATAATGGTTCAGTTTATCTAGTACCTTGTCCAGGCCGAGGCTATTGGCGTAATGCATCGGGCCTCCACGATAAATTGGCCAGCCGTAGCCATACACATACACCACATCGATATCACTCGCGCGCATGGCAATACCTTCATCCAGCAGCTTTGCGCCTTCATTCACCATGGGTAATATACAGCGATCGAGTATTTCTTCATCCGAGACCTCGCGTTGAGCAATACCTGAGACCTGTGCATGATCTTTAACCAAGTCAGCAACCAGGCTTGATGGTGATGGTCTGCGCTTCTCATCGTAGTCATAAAAACCTGCACTAGTCTTTTGGCCAAAACGCCCCAACTCACATAGCCGATCTTTAACATTCTCACTGTTTGACTCAGCACTGTCCCAGCCTAAATCTAAACCTGCTAGATCCGCCATCTGAAAAGCACCCATAGGAAAACCAAAATCAAACAAAACCTTGTCAACCTGACCGACTGCAGCGCCTTCTAGAGCGACCATATTGGCTTGATACTGGCGAGTAAATAATATTCGATTACCAACGAAGCCTGGACATACGCCAACCAATGCTGCGACCTTTTTGATCTTTTTGGCAAACGCCATACAGGTTTTTATAACAGGATCTGCGGTCTTTTCACCCCGCACTATTTCAAGTAGTTTCATCACATTAGCTGGCGAGAAAAAGTGCAGTCCAATAACTGACTGAGGCCGACTCGTGACCGCAGCTATCTCATTGAGATCAAGAGCAGAGGTGTTCGAAGCAAGTATCGCATCTGATTTAGCAATACTGTCCAAACGGGTAAAGATATCCTTTTTAACCGTCATGTTTTCAAATACAGCTTCGATAATGAGATCGCACTCTGCTAGCGCCTCTAACTCAAGCGCCCCAGTGATGAGCCCACAGCGAATTTCAACATCCTCAGCGCTAAGTCTCCCCTTACTGGCTGTATTCTCATAATTCTTTCGAATCGTTCCCAAGCCCCTATCAAGAGCGGCCTGAGTTGTTTCAACAATGGTCACAGGAATGCCTACATTCGCCATATTCATGGCGATGCCGCCACCCATTAGGCCACCGCCAATAACCCCTACCGTATTAATCGGGATATCAGCAGTATCCTTATCGATGCCAACCACTTTGGACGCCTGGCGCTCGGCAAAGAAGAAATACTGTTGTGCCTTAGATTGTGGACCTGCCATTAACTCTCTGAATAACTTACCTTCGGTCTTAATCCCTTCATCAAAGGGCTGAGAAACAGCCGCTTCGACACAGCGTATATTGTATTCAGGTGCTAAAAACCCGCGCGTTTTACGCGCTATCATTTTTCGTACTGTTGAAAATACCTCTGGATTGGCAATGGCACTTTGCAATTTTTCTTGATTGTCGCGCACTCTTGGATGCGGAGTATCTAAAGCGGCCTTATTAAGGGCAAACGCAACAGCATCTGCACGTAAATCTTCACCCACAACCATATCGATCAAACCGGTCTCTAGAGCCTCGGCAGCGCCAATAGGTGCTCCAGAGGTCACCATTGACAAGGCTTTTTCTACACCCACAATACGCGGTAATCTTTGAGTGCCACCGGCTCCTGGGAGCAGGCCAAGATGGACCTCAGGCAATCCAAATTTTGCACTGGATACAGCCACTCTATAGTTACAGCAAAGCGTTGTCTCAAGGCCTCCTCCTAGCGCAGTCCCATGAATCGCCGCGACAATTGGCTTAGTTGATTGATCTAAAAGAGAGAGAACCGCTGGAAGATGCGGCTCTTTAGGCGCACTGCCGAATTCACTAATATCCGCNCCAGCAATAAATGTCCGACCATCACAGAAAATAACTACGCCAATAACCGAGTCATCATCTAAGGCTTTTTTAACGCCATTATAAATTCCTTCTCGAACAGCGTGACTCAAGGCATTAACCGGCGGGTTGTTTACCGTAATTACTGCAATTCCTTCCTCAATGTCAAAATCTACTCTATCGGTCATTGCTACCATTTAACGTTCTCCTTGATGATTATTATTTGATAAGTGAATATTAAGCCAATGTTCACTCGGACTCCATAGCCCGATAACGAACATCTATTGATCTAATAAGTTCTGAATTTCACGTTCCAGTAGCCACAGTCTGTCCTGTCCCCAGAGCGCAAGAACAACATTTTGATCTGCATCTAGTAGCCTAAAACTCGGCGCACCCCACAAACCGCTGTCGTACATTGCCAAACGATTNTCTTCCAGTGTCTCTTGCCATCCATCCTGGTCAACAATTTGCTTAGCTGATGTCCAATCTAGCCCGGCATTTTCAACCACCTGTCTTAACCCACGATCATTATTTGTATTGATACCTTTTGCAAAAGCCGCGCTTAAAAAACTGGACAGCAAGGCATTGCCCTTGCCCTGACTGCAGGCCCAAGGATAAAGCGAATAACAGCGGCGTGTTGGCTCGCCAATCGGATCATAAAAATCACCATAGGGAACATTAGAGGCGCGCGCCTCTCTTGCAGCATCACTAAAAATATAAATACCCTTTTCTCTGGTTGCGGAAACACCTCGCATCACCATTGGCAGAATAGGTCGCACATTTAGGGTAACCCCAGTGGTTTCTGCCAGCGCCAACACTCGGTCAAAAACAATAGCCGTGTAAGGACTCCTGACTGATGCGAACAACTCCAAAGTCAGACTCCCGTTATCTCGCAGCTTCCCTACACTGACTGTCTGTTTGGGCATAATTTGCGGCGTATCTGGTTTTCTATCCGCACCCAGAGTGCTAAGACGCTGTTCTAGGTGATAAAGGCGATCTACACCCCAATACCATTCACCCCCATAGTAAAACATAGCGCCAGAATAATGCTTGAGCGAATCTCGTCGGGCATTGCCTAGCTCGTGTTTAGCCTTAATCTCGCTATCTGTTGCCGAGCCAAACCGCTCTGCTAGCGCTTCGAGCACGGTTTCGCTGCCTGACCAAAGCGCTTTGCCAACAGTGGCCGCATGAGTGACAAAATCTTGACTACTTAAGCCCGCAAGGATCGCTTTGGTCTTCTCGAGAAGTTTAGCGCTTGGAGCACCACGATTNTCTGGAAAGGCTAGCCCATAGTAAGGTGCAATTTTTGAAGCATCATATCGGGAAAGATCAATCAAAAGGTCAGGCTCGGGGGCATTTTGACCAACGGGCCCACTCACTAAATGACACGCTAACTCGATGTTATACCTGTCCACCAGGGCTCTGAGTGCCTGCGCGGCAAGATGACTGTAACCATCATCCACCTGGTGGAAGTAGTCTACAACGTGAGGCTGATTGTTGGCTTGTCGATGATTCTCCGCTTTTATCCGTTTTTTCTCTAAGCGGTTAATAGACACAACTCGGCTTATAACCATTGAGGTTAACCAGCGTAACAATGCACTAGGATCCATGGTCGCCGCTCCACCCTGCTCTTTAAACTGTTTACTCATCTCATTACCTCACCATCAGCACCATATAGATTAACTCAGTAAAACCTCACAACCTGTCCCTGCTAACAGACCGTCAACTCTCACTTTATCGGCAGCACTCAGTTGTTGATACTCACTATGGATCCAGTGTAAACATTTACCTTGATAGGCAAAGGTTTGCTGGCTCCACAAACTGTCATCGATGACGGCTTGCCATGACTTATCGCCCTTATCTAGCGCTCTTGCATTGGCCAGTAGAGCCGGTGCATAAACCCTTCCTACTTCATTGAGCAGCGCGGTTAAACTTAGCGGCGCCTCCTCCAATGTATTCCAAGCATCAGCAGTGGGCTCAAGCCCACACTGGTCCTCCATTAAACCGGTCCATGCTACGACCCGAGGGGCTATTTTATGTGCGATAGCTCGAGAAGTCGGGTCGAACCCTACCAACTGAGTTAGCTGCCCATACAATGCAAAATCACAGGCTGCCGGACGCTGCCCCAGCATAAAGGGTTGCTGCTCAAGATGAGATTCCATCGCCAATAAAAACCGTCTGTAACTCGCATCAATGAGAGGTGCTGTAACCTCGCTTGAACCCACAACGTGGAGACGGCTCACCTGCCTTGCAGTTACCAATGGTTTAAACTGCTTGAATGTCTCGATGGGCATATCAATCTTTTGAAATAGTGGTAGTAATGTACCTGCATTATCAGCATCCACTGCTGAGGCCCATCGGTAATGAAACATATATTTAGTACACCACTCATCGGCAAAATCTTCTAACAAGTAATCGATGAACGCCAGCGCAGCATCGGCTGGAATCACGCTCCGCTGAGTGAACTCAGCATCAAGGCGGCGAATAATGGGCGTAGAATCGCATACAGCTCGAATTTCTCCTGCCTCATCAGGCAGCAAACAAGTCGGTAATAAGGCAACTTTTGGCGGTACTACTTCCATTCGCTTTAGGACAGCGCCCACGTCATCCCAAATAATTCGATACTTCAAGTGGCGATATCGAAGTAATGCAACCATTTTACGTGTGTATGGCGAGGGAACTGCGCCAATAAGAGTAAGAGTTTTGTTTTGGGACATGGTGAGGTTCTCTGCCTGATATGAATACCGCTAACGCGAGCTGCCAATATATTGACATACATACTGCCACCATGTCATCATTATCTTGATGTATTAACCTACGAGAGAAGAGCGTGGCTATTAAAAAAATCTACATTTTTTTATCATTACTCATCTTCGTCATAGCTTTGGGCTACCTTAATCGTTCTGCAATAGTCTTAAAAATNCTCCCCAACGCTGCCACAAAGGTCATTGCAGCGGATAAAATTGCTGATCTTGGTGATGGTATGCACATTGCCCTGTGTGGCGCCGGTGGCCCAATGCCAAGTAGCACTCGTTCTGGACCCTGTGTTGCAGTGATAGCCAACGGAAAAATATTTGTGGTCGACGTCGGCAGTGGCAGCTCACGCAATTTGGGTAGAATGGGTTTCAGAACAGGCAGCATAGACAGGGTGTTCCTTACACATTTTCATTCAGACCATATCGATGGGCTGGGTGAGCTAGCCATGACTAGATGGGTAACCGGCACGCACACGGAGGCTTTACCCGTATTCGGCCCAACCGGTGTAGAGTCAGTTGTTGAGGGTTTTAACCATGCCTACGGGCAGGATGCGGTCTACCGTAATGCTCATCATGGTGATTCTGTGGCTACACTCAGCGGTAATGGTATGTCTCATAAAAGTTTTGTAGTCCCCGGAGATGGCAAAAAAGTGACCGTGTACGACCAAGGTGGCGTTACGGTTGAGATGTTTTCTGTTGACCATAAACCCATATCACCTGCTGTTGGCTATCTTTTTACGTATAAAGGACGAACTGCCCTAATCTCGGGGGATACAACAAAGAATACAAATGTTGAGCTATTTTCAAAAAATATTGATTTGTTGATACATGAGGCTCTTTCACCCGAACTTTTGACAATAATGAGTGAATCCGCAAACGCAGCAGGAAATGCGTCTGGGAGTAAAATTTTTCATGATGTGCTTGATTATCATACAAGCCCTGTAGAGGCTGCGGAAATTGCGCGTGATGCACAGGCTCAGCANCTGCTTTATTATCATATTGTTCCACCACTGGATATTCCTGGCCTTGAGGCCGTGTGGCTACAAGGGGTCGATGAGGTTTTTACCCATTATACCCTTGGGGAAGATGGCACTCTTATTTCACTGCCGGCCAACTCGACAGAAATAATTAAGATAGGATCTAGNTTATAGCTATAAGTCATTATTATTAAAAGTTAAATTAGTTTTATCTGTACCACTGCAGACGTTGCAATCATTGTCTAAGCGGGGTGAATATGGCAAACTGACTAGGAATATTGTCGCTCTTTATGGGCTTACCCTTTAAGGCTTATCACATGACGCAATCCCAAGAGTTAAAATCAACTGCTCGATCGAAGCCAGACGGTCGTTTGCTGCGTAGCGAGCGAAGCCGCCAGTTGATAATTGAAGCTATTATTGAATTGATCGATGAAGGTTTTTTAATCCCCACCGCGCAACAGGTTGCAAAACGGGCGGATGTAGGTATTCGGTCGGTATTTAGACACTTTGACGATATGGATGATATTTTCAAGACAGCGAATNAGATAATTTTCCAAGATACGAGGCCTTTATTTGTGGGCGGTGATCGCTCCGGTACTCTTGATACAAGAATTTCGAACGCTACAGAGCAGCTTACTGCCGGCTATGCATCCGTCAAAAACTTCATGCTGTCCGGGAGAGTTCGGCGATGGAATACGCCCGTCATACTGAAGAACTACACGCTCAATAGAAAACGCCTCCAAAAAGAACTTGAAGACTGGATTCCCGAAATTCTAGAGCTGACTGAAGATAACAAACAATGTGCCTATGCACTGGCTTCATTTGATTTTTGGTTCCGCCTTCATGAGGATCAGGAGGTTTCACAAGAAGCCTGCATTGACATAATGTCCCGCCAGTTAAGGGCCCTCTTCTCTCAGTAATGAAAATCTGATTTTTATTTAAATTTTGTCTGATCAGTTTGGTGACCAGCCATTCTCAAACAGCCGCGCATACGGCTATGTTACTGTGATATAAAGCGCCTATCGTGTTCAACAATGATGGAGATGAACATTGGGAGAGCATTATGAAAAATAAAGTTGCACTCATTATCGGTGCCGGAGACGCTATTGGTAGCGCTATCGCACGTAAATTCTCCCAACGCGGTCTGACCGTGTGCGTCACTCGGCGCAATGAGGCGAAACTTAAGCCCTTACTCGAAGAGATTTCTGCCATCGGCGGTGAAGCGTTTGGCTTTGCTTGCGACGCTCGCAAAGAGGACGCAACTGAGGCGTTGTTTAAAAATATTGAGGATAATATTGGTGAAATTGATGTGGTTGTCTTTAATGTCGGGGCTAATGTTCCCATGGGAATATTAGAAACAGACAGCAGAAAATTTTTCAAAATATGGGAAATGGCTTGTTTTGCCGGGTTTCTCAATGGTCGTGAAGCCGCTCGCTATATGGCTAAAAGAAAGCGTGGAACCATATTGTTTACAGGTGCTACCGCCAGTGTCCGTGGATCAGCGGGATTCGCCGCGTTTGCTAGCGCCAAGCATGGTCTGCGAGCACTCGCACAAAGTATGGCCAGAGAATTAGGCCCAGAAAACATTCATGTGGCGCATGTCGTCATTGATGCCGCTGTCGATACCCAGTGGATTAAAGACAATGTCCCCAGCTATGAACAACGAAAAGCGGTNGATGGAATCGTTAAGCCTGATGACTTGGCCACTAATTACGTGACACTCTATGATCAACCTCGTAATGCATGGACCTTTGAGCTCGACATACGTCCATGGGACGAAAAATGGTAGGAGAAACCAAATGACAAAAACAGTAGAATTTTACTTTGATGTAGGAAGCCCGACGGCCTATCTTGCTCATAATCGCTTGCAGCAGTTACAGAAACAATATAATTGCGTAATCGAATACCGCCCTGTTCTTTTAGGTGGCTTATTCAAAGCAACTGGCAATAGTGCACCGGCCATGGTTCCCGCGAAGGGGCGCTACATGGAGAGGGATGATATGCCGCGATTCGCTAAACTCTATGATGTCCCGCTAAATAGCAACCCTCACTTTCCGATCAATACGCTCAATTTGATGAGAGGCGCTGTGGCAACCTTAGGAGGCGAGCATTTTGACGCCTATATTGATGTAGTTTTTAATGCCATATGGGTCGAGAGCAAGAATATGGGCGATATGGATACTGTTATTGAAGTGCTCTCTACCGCCGGTTTAAACGCGCCGGCAATATTAGCGTCGACTCAGGACGCAGAGGTAAAAGCAAAGCTCATTAGCAACACCCAAGAAGCCGTTGAAAGAGGCTTATTTGGCGCTCCTACGATGTTTGTTGATGGGGAAATGTTTTTTGGTCAAGACAGACTGCAATTTGTAGAAGCTGCTTTGCAATAAAAAGATAACAAAAGTCATCAAAGGCCATAATAATAATTAAAGGAAAGTTACATGAGAACGTTTTCTCTCTTTGTCATAACCTTGGCGCTTAGCACCAGTGCTATTGCCATCCAAACACCACAGACTGTTAACCAACAGGCCATCATCGAGCCTGGTGGAGAATGGTTAAGTTATGGCCGCACCTATCGTGAACAACGTTTTAGCCCGCTGGATAAAATAAATCGCGATAATATTGGCGAACTGGATTTAGCCTGGTCGTTTAAGTTTAATACGGCACGAGGCATGGAGGCTACGCCCATCGTTCACAACGGTGTCATCTATGTGAGTACTGGATGGAGTCATGTTCACGCGCTCGATGCCCGAACGGGTGAAGAGCTATGGCATTATGACGCCGAGGTACCCAAAGCACAGTTAGCCAAAACATGCTGTGGCCCAGTCAATCGTGGTGTTGCAATATGGCAAGATAATGCGGATGCACCGCTGCAAGTCTTTTTCGGCACTCTAGATGGCCGGTTAATCGCCTTGGATGCAAAGACCGGAAGCGAGAACTGGTCTATTCAAAGTACCCCAACTGATGGTAATTACAGTGTCACTGGAGCCCCACGTATTGTTAAGGGCATGATCATTATTGGCAATGGTGGCGCTGAATTAGGAGTGCGCGGCTATGTTAGCGCCTATGACGTCAATACCGGAGAGATGAAATGGCGCTTCTACACGGTGCCGGGCGATCGCAACAAGCCCCAAGAGAGCCCTGCTCTGGAGGCAGCACTTGAAACATGGAGTGGTGATGAATGGTATAAGCTTGGCGGCGGAGGCGGCACCGCTTGGGATTCACTGGTTTATGATCCAGAGTTGGACTTACTCTACATCGGCACCGGTAATGGGTCGCCTTGGAATCGAGATCTACGCAGTCCTGGCGGCGGTGACAATCTCTACCTAAGCTCCATCGTTGCGCTGCGCCCGGATACCGGCGAGTACGTCTGGCATTATCAGGTTACCCCTGCAGACAACTGGGACTACACTGCAACACAGCAATTAGTCTTAGCTGAATTGGAGATAAATGGTGAGCAGCGCTCAGTCATTATGCAAGCACCAAAAAACGGTTTCTTTTATGTTTTAGATCGCAAAACGGGAGAACTACTATCAGCCGAGAAGTTTGCTAAAGCCACCTGGGCCACACATGTCGACATGGAAACAGGACGACCTGTGGAGAGTAAATTTGCTGACTACCAGAAGAATGGTGGGAGCTATATTTGGCCCTCACCCTACGGCGCTCACAACTGGCAACCTATGTCTTTTAGCACTAAGACTGGCCTTATGTATATTCCATCGCAAACCATTCCCGCCTACTTTAGCGCCTTAGAAGAAGTTATGTATAGAGTTAATCGCTGGAATACTGGGGTGGATTTGAACACCAATCGTGAGCCCAAAAGCTGGGTAGCCGCGAGGGCGTCGATGGATGCTCTTGTCTATGGGGAATTGGTTGCCTGGGATCCAATCAGAAAGCAACGTGCCTGGAGTCTCCGTCATGATAAGCCCTCAAATGGTGGTATTTTAAGTACTGCTGGCGATCTAGTCTTTCAAGGCACATGGGATGGCACTTTTGCTGCTTATGACGCCTACGACGGTGATAAACTTTGGCAATACAAGGCTGACAGTGCGGTTCTTGCTGGCCCTATGACATTTGAACTTGATGGAGAGCAGTACGTTGCAGTCGCCCAGGGTAGCGGTGGTACGGTCATGATCACTGTCGGCGATGAGCTACAACGCAACAAAGCTAATCAAAACAAATTGTTGGTATTTAAACGGGGTCAATTTAATACCACACAAGATGTGACAGACTATGGATTGACGACCATAGAGCCGCTTGGACGATCAATCAATAAAGACCCTGAGGTAATTGCCTATGGCGAATCCCTGTACCACAACAATTGCGCCTCATGTCATGGTATTAACGCGTTGAGCAACTATATAGTGCCAAACCTACGCTATATGACGGAGGAAACACATGACGAGTTTGCAACCATCGTTCTCGGTGGCTCACGCACTCATAAGGGCATGATCGGCTTCTACGACACACTCAGCCTTGACGATATCAATGCCATTCATACCTATCTGGACAACAAGCAAGAGAACCTATCAGACAGAATAGAGCTGACCTTCTGGCAAAAAATTGAGTATTGGTTTAATTTCTGGATGGCCAAGCTGGGCGAAAGGTTTCCAGAGCTATTAAACGCGACTCGCGATTTCATAATGTAGCAACGAAAAAAAACCTGACTAGCATTGTCTGCTCGTCAGGTTTTTTATGCCTATGGCCTGCTAAAGCATCAACTCGCCACTTTTCGCATGCTTCTTAACAATCTCAGGACAGGTAAACCGTTCTCCATAAGCAACGGCAAGCTCATCGCAGCGCGTCGCAAACTTATCAAAACCATAGGTATTTACGTACTGAACGAAACCGCCAGTATGAGCTGGCGCACCAATCCCCATGATAGACCCTATATTGCCATCTGCAACAGACCTCAAAACCCCTGTTTCTAAGCATTTAAGTGCCTCAATCACCTGACGAAACATTAAGCGATCTTTTATATCTTCATCAGCAACACAGGTATTTTCTTTATAGTATAAGTCGTACAGGCCGGGCCAAATGTTCTTTGATCCATCCTCATGGTACTCATAGTACCCACCGCCATGATGACGTCCACCGCGACCATTATCTGTAATCATATCTTTAATGACTCGACGGGTGACCTCCCCATCGCTCCATTTATCCTCAACGCCCATCTCGGCCCAAGTCTCACCGGCTTTCCGAGTCAGCTCCAGACTGGTCTCATCGCCTACCTGCAGCGGTCCCACGGGCATTCCAATCGCCCTACCCAAAGCATCAATCTTAATCGGATGAACGCCTTCGGTTAAAAGCTGTAAGCCTTCATCTAAATAGGTACCAAAGGTTCGAGAGGTAAAGAAGCCCAGAGAATCATTGACAACAATCGGTGTTTTTCGAATCTGCTGGGTAAAATCGAACGCCTTAGCCAAGGCTTCATCACTGGTTTTGTCTCCGACAATAATTTCAACCAGCGGCATTTTATCTACCGGCGAGAAGAAGTGAATACCGACAAAATTTTCGGGCTTGCTAGCCGCTATTGATAACTCAGTAATAGGCAGTGTCGAGGTATTCGAACCCCAGAATCCGTCTTCGGACAAATAGTGCTCGGTGTTCGAGATAATTTTATTTTTGAGTTCAATATTCTCAAATACGGCTTCGATAATTAAATCACAGCCGCGCAAGTC
>JGI24539J26755_10001297_pt1 | contig 11605 bp, 9 predicted proteins | sample NorSeaMetagenome_2_FD_26755 | JGI IMG/M metagenome (IMG submission 26755)
ACNGCGTCCGACGTGATGCCCCTCTCGTACCACGGCACCCGCTCCGACCAGCTCGCCTTGTCCTGCTCCTCGAGGAAGATTCGTAAGTCTTTGGACTCGCGCATGATCGGGTGGGCGGCGATCCTGGCGACGAACANCGCCAGNTGCCTTCGTCTCGCCTCGATCGCCGCGCTCGTCGGGTCGTCGTTCGCCACCAGCGTCTTCTGCGGGAGGGACGGCACGATGATGCCGTCCGTGGTTGCCCGGAGCTGCTTCCACAGCCACTCGAAGTCGCTGTACCTGCGCGTCACGCACCCACTGACGTTCGTGTACCCCGGCAGGGTGCTCCAGTACGTCACCTTGTACTCCACGCGCTTGCTCATCCCCTCACCCGCGCGGTGCGGGTCCGACACCTCAATCTGAAGATCTCCGCCCGCGGCCTCGTATCCCGCGGGGACGCTCACCTCCACCGGCGCCGGACGCTCGCCGACCTCCATGCTGACGGCCGGTGGGTTGGAAGGAAGGGGCGCTGCGGCGGGCTCCGCGTCGACGCTCATGGCTGGAGAATCCTCCAGGTGCGCGCGCGATACTGGCCCTACCCAGAGGCTCCTCCACGAAGAAAAGTTTAAACTGGATAAGCGTCTCTCACAGTTTCCGAGAAGTGTTCGACCTCCTTTGGCGGGAAGCCCAAGCACCGAGCCCGCACCACGAGCCGCGTCCGCGCGCCGCGCAAGTCTCTCGCATCTCCGAGGGATCGAAAGAGAGCGTCAGGTTTTCGCTCGGCGACCCAGAACGGACCATGCCGGCACTAGACAGGCCGAGGAGGGCGAAGAACAACGAGAACAGTAAGTTCAGCCCCGACCCTCCCAGGACTGTCAAGAAGGCGACGAAGAAGAAGGCCGTGCCCAAGCAGGCGATGGCACGCAAGCCGCGCGTATCGACGAACGCAGCCCACGTTCAGCAGAGGAGCGCGAGACCGGAGAGCGCTCACCCTTCCGACCACTCCGACCACCCGCTCTGGTACCTCGCCGACCTGGCCGCCGAGATACCGGGCGGGGTCGGCTCGCCCCAGACCCGCGATGGTGGTAAACCCCGAACGCGCGAGATCGCGGACGAGTGCGATCACCACGAGCGCGTTCAATTGACTCGCGAGGCGATCGCGCTGGAGGTTTCGCGGCTGGACGACCTGAGGCGCGCGAGGCTCGGGCTCAAGGAACTGAGAGAGCGCGGGCTGTCCCGCGTATCCGGCGAGGGGGTCCGCGCGGAGGAGCTCCTCGACTCTGTCACGCGCCTGGAGGAGGCGTGGCGTGCGTTCGTCGCACGCAACGAGGTGAGGTGGAGCGATCAGCTGAGAAGGGACGGCGAGTCGCAGGTGGAGGCCAGACGGAGGCAGCGCGTGACCGAGGCGAGGGTGGCGAGGCTGGAGGAACTGGCCAGTTCTCTCGTGAGGGAGAGGGCCGCCGCCGCGCAGGCCTCGCCCGTCACCCCCGTGACCGGCACGCGCGCGACGATTCCGTTGTTCGCGACCGCCGAGGGACGCAGGGATGCACCCGTGTCGCGCACCCCGCCTTGGAAGGGGTAGAGGGACGTGGTCGGAGTGCGGAGAACGACGAGATATTGTGAAAGACGACGTCGATGACAGTGGAAAGCTACTTAAAGTCGAGTATCATATCAGTCCACGGTGCAGAACACCCGCGACTTGGTCGTCGGATAGTGAATCTTCACCGCGGTCCTCTCGTCCGGGTCCATCTCCTTCTTCTTGGTGAGCGTGCGGTTCAGCGCCTCCTCTCCGGCGACGGTCTTGACGCTTTCGATGCCGCTGTCCCAGCTCACCCACTTGATCCTATCTCGGTCGAAGAACATCTTATCAGCCTTCTTCTGGATCGTGTCCTCCTTGTTGCAAGTCTCCATCCTGTGTGGATAAAACGGCGGGGAAGGAACGGGACATCGGTCAGCGTTCGGCTCCTTGCGCGTGGGGTGAGCTCGAGGAGCCCCGTGTCGGTGTTTTTTTGGCGATTTTCCGGGTGGCGAGTCGGGGGCGCGAGGGTTGGTCGGGTTCACGGCGCGGGACTCACCAGATGTTCGCCTCCCTCGTGGTACCGCGTCCTCGCGACATGGTTGTTTTCTGTTCCGACCCAAACGCGCGTGTCTCTGCGCCGTTCTGTAGTGACGACGGCCGGCGGGCTCGACGCGAATTTCCCCAATCCAGTTTTGGCAGCGAGGCTGGCGCTCGGCGAGGGCCAAGTTTTCATTCAAAACTCGGTGCCACGCGCCCACTTTGACCGGCGGAGGTCCACCCGAACCCCTGACCGCCAGCCATGCCGAGGCCGGAGCCGACGCCACACAGGCGTCAGACGCGCGCGAGGCAGTTCGCGGCCGAAGATGTCGTCCGCAAGGACCAGAGGGACCGCGCCCGCATCGACTTTGACAGACGTTACGAGGTTGACGATGGGCGCGACCCCGAGGTGAGGCAACGACCGGTGCTCACCCAGGCTCAGCTTCCCGCCGCGATCGCGGTGGCCTCCATGCTGTACGCCCAGGGTAAATCCGACGACGCGCGTAAAGTTCTGCGCCAGATACTCGCCCTGGACCCCCACGACGCGGTGGCCTTGGAGCTTCTCAAGAGGGTGGCGCACACAGCCGCCGACGCGGTCAAGAAGGCGGACGCGATGGCCCATAACATGGAGGCCGCGGGCGAGGCTGCGCGCCTACGGGACGAAGCCCGAATGGGCGAGATGGCGCGGGCGAACGACGAGAACGACGCGCCGGATGCAGTCCCGATGAGGACGGGCAAGAAGGTGTTCCCCGAGCGGGCGCCGCGGACGCTCCCGCCGTGGCTAGACGAAAACGACGTGAGCGAGGACACCGGCACGTCCAAGTCCTCGTTCACGTCCAAGACGCTCGACGACGCGCTCTCCATGGCGAGGACGGCGCTGGACCCCAACTTGTTCGCCAAGCCGGACGCAGCCCGGGGGGAGCCCATGTTCCACGACAAGGAGACGGAGGATGACGTTCGCAAAGGAAAGAAGCGCGGCGTCGTCGCGCCGAAGGTGACCACCGCCGAGCTCGACGCCCACCTGGAGGCGAAGCTGGCCCGTGAGGCGGCGCAGAAGAAGGCGGACTGGGAGTTGGAGGTTAGCGAGGCGCAGCGAGCGCTGGCGAACATGCGCGCTGAGGAGGATGCCGAGAAGGACGCGCGAAGGGCCAAGGTCATCGCCATGCGGAGGGGCCTCGACGAGGGAGCGGCGCGGGCCAGGGCGAGGCGCGCGGAGACGCACGCGCACAGGGTTGAAGAGTCCGTCGAGGCGCTGTCCGGGAACGACGGTGGGGGTGGTGAGGTTTCGAGGACGGGTAAGAAGCTCCTGCGTCCTAGGAAGCGCGAGCCCGCCCCTTGGGGAGACAGGAAGTAGTGCTAGGCTCTGCTGCTGGTCTACAAAAAACTAATGGTCAGTCGTCCTCCTCCGTCCCTTCGCTCTCGCTTTCTTCCTCGTCGTCACTACCCTCCTCGTCATCGTCCTCATCGCCACCACCCTCCTCGCGCTCGTCTCCCTCCTCGGACTCCTCCTCCCCGTCCGTCGGCATCTCCGCGAGCTCAGCCTTCTCGGTCAACAGAGTTTTGCACTCCAGCGCCATCGCGTCGGTGGGAAACCTCGCCAGGAGGGAGTTACACGCCGAGAGCGCGTCCCCGTACTTTTTGTCCTTCAAGCAGTTCATCAGAACCAGCTGCATGGACATCCTAGACCCCGCCTCAGTCTCCTCCGCCGCCATGGTGCGTGCGTGTGTCTGCCGCGAGCGAGGGACTTCAAATGAGTTGAAAAATGACAGGACAGGCACCCGCGTGTGTGGCAATAAAGTCTCTCCGCTATGGGCAAACAGACTGATCCCGCGAATGAAATCCAAGATGAACCAATCGGAGAGCACCAGGTGGATTCAGGGAGCGTTTCGTCCTCAATTTGTGGGCGAAGGAAGGGACCACGGAGCAGCACTTGACTCCACCCCGTCTCCTGACTGAGAAGACAGAAACCACCAGTCAAAGATGGCCGCCATGCTCGGTCAGTCCGCGTTCGTCCGCGTCGCCCCCAAGGCTGTCGCCAAGGTGCACCGTCCCTCCGAGCGGACTCGTCGTCCAATCGGGCAACAGAATCTTCTCCCCGATCGTCGTAACATCCGATGAGAGCGGTCCTTCGTCCCGACCCCCGACGCTGACGCCATCCCGACCCGACCATCGCAGGCTAAGCGCGTCAACACCAAGCGCACCGTGGTGTGCTCCGCCGTCAACGACGAGCGCGACGTCTCCAAGGCTGCCGCGGCTGCCGCGGCCGTGGCTGTGGCGCTATCCACGGCCTCCCCCGCCGTGGCCATCTCCGCTCGCCTGGAGGGAACCGATACCGCGAGGCTCATCGAGGAGGCGCAGGTCTCCAAGAAGAAGCCCGCCGCCGCGTCTGCGAAGGCTGCCGTGAAGACCGCGCCCGTACCGAAGACCGCCGCTCCCGGGGCCCAGTACCCCAAGCCGGGCAACGCCAAGGCTGAGAACGCCGCCCTCCGCCTTCCCGAGGTGAAGGTGTCCGTTCCCGAGCCCACGAAGGCTGCGAAGCCCGCGCCGGTGACCAAGGCGAACGTCAAGGTGCCCAAGCCCGCTGTGGGCAAGCCCTCGGCGCCGGTGCTTCCCAAGAAGTCCACCGCAGCCAAGCCCGTCGCGGTCAAGCCCGCCGGTCCGGAGATGGCGGCCGTCAAAACAGCTCCCATTCCCAAGACCCCCGCCGGTCCCCGCATCGACGCGAAGCAGGCCAAGGCCAACCTCGCCGAGCTCAAGGTTGAAGCCCCCACCGCGCAAAAGGGTGGCAAGGGCATGCAGCTCGCCAAGGAGGCGCCCAAGACGAGGCTCGAGAAGTTCGCCGCCGCGGGCGGCGTCGGAGGCGCCGGTCTCGCCGGTCTCCTAGGCGCGGGCAAGGCGGCGGGTAAGGCGGCGGCGGCGAAGGGAGCCGCGGGTAAGGCGGCGGCCGCGGCGACCCAGGCGGACGCGCTCGAGGCGGCGGCCGTCGTCGTGGCCGGCGGTGCGGTGGGACAGACGGGGACGTCCATCATCACCAAAAACTCGCGCATCCGCAAGATTCGCCTCACGCCCAAGGGCGAGCTCCCGCTCCCCGTGCAGACGGGGTTGGCCCTGGCGTTACCCGCGTCCTTCCTGTTCACCCTCATCTCCTTCCTCGCATACCTGTGATAAACGACGCGTCTAGATAAATTATTCCGGAACTATACATAGCGCTCGCGTATTTGTAGCCAAATGCAATTTCAACTCGAAAGAATGTGGCTTGAGCGGTGCTCCTACATTATTACTTCCCCCCCTCGAGCGCGCGCCAGAACCTGCTTCTTCTCGCCGGGTCGCTAGCGAACTCCCCTAGGCACGCGGAGGTGCACGTCGTCGACCCCGGCTTCTCCACCCCTCGCGCAATCATGCAAAGGTGCGCCGCGCGGCACGCCACCATCACCCCGGATGCGCCCGTCGCAGCCGCGACGTCCCTCGCGATGTCCCGCGTCAAACGCTCCTGAACCTGGAGCCTGCGTCCGTGCCTGGTGACGATCTTCTGCAGCATCGCGCGGGACACGTCCTTCGTGGACCCACTCGTCGCCACGTGCACGGCTCCGTGGAAGGGCAGCAGGTGGTGTTCGCAAAGTGTGGCGAGTTCCAAGTCGCGGACCAGCTCCGTGTTCCCCGAGCTGTCGGAACCGTCCACCAGCCTCCTCTCGTCGACCAGCTTCCTCTTCTTACCGCCCGACGGTTCGGCGTCGTACATGGCGTGACCCTCCCTGGACGCAGCCATGAGATCCGCGTACCTTCGAGCAGTCAGAGACAAACGCTCGGGCTCCATCTTGGCCCCCAAACCGAGCGCTCGCATCATTCCCTCGACAGCCTCAGCCACGCCGACGGGCGCCGGGGGAGGCGACGGCGCCCCGAGCGCAACGTCGAACGGCGTCGCGGGCCGTGCGTCGAGCGACACCGACACCTCGGAGAGCACACCCCCGTGCAACGAGTCGGTGGGCGAGTCCCGGGAGTCGCTGGGACAGCTGGGCGAGTCCCTACCGCTGTGGAGCGCGGTGGACGTGGACGCGCCCTCTGTCTCGGTGACCCCCGGTGACCGTGGTGACGAGACACCGCACGTGCACCTGCGGCCGTGTGTCGTCCACCGTGTGTCGCCTCCGTTGCCAAACTCGCCGAGGCCGACGCCCGGTCCCGGCCCCGCGCCGACGCCCGCGCCGAGCATGGCGCGAAACTCAGCCCCGTACCCATCCGCGTCTTCGTCGTTCCCTTCGAAGCATCCCGTCGCAGCCTCGCCGCGTACGGGGATGGGCCCGAACGGTCCCATCTGCGCCGCCTCGAGCACCACGTGCACCCCTCGCGGCGCGGCGCCCTCGTGCAGCGCGGCGGCTACGTCGGCGGCGAGGGCGTTTGGGTTCTGCAGCCGTCTGGCAAACACCTCCGCGAGCCGCGCCACCTTGCTCAGGCCCACGATCGTACCCCTGGACGGGACGTACCCCACGTGCGCGCGACCGTAGAAGGGAAGGAGCGAGTCCTCCGCGGTGGAGAAGAACGGCACGTCGCGGATGAGCACCACCCCGGGCCTCGCGGTGAGTTCGTCGTCGACGGCGCCGCCCGATCGCTCCTCGCCCGTCGCGGCGCGCTCAGCCTCGATGGCCGCGTTGGCCTCGTCGCTCTCGAGTCCCGGCTCGTGAAACAGCGCACTGCCGACCGCATCGACCGCGCTCATCCCGTAGCCCCGCACCGCGAACGCCATCGCCTTGGCGACGCGCTTCGGGGTGTCGGCGAGGCCCTCGCGCTGGACGTCCTCTCCGAGCGCCTGGAGCATGGCCCTCACCGACCGCTCGAGCTCGTCCCTGTCCACCTCGACGCCGCCGACATCGCGCGATGGCGCGGACGTCTTATCGGTCGCGGACGTCATCGTCCCGACGCTCGATACCACCCCGAGCCTCNAACCTCGACCGCGGCACCCCCTGCACCGCCGATCGCAAATGTGCCCTTGACCTCCACAGCCGGCAAAAAAATAAAGTGTTTTCCGTGGCTCTGGTCTCTCGAGCGATAGCCAGTGTCTCGTTCCGATTTTCCTACGGGAAGCAGTCAGGTTTAAAAAGGCCCATATTCTCGTCAAATTGCCCTCCCCATTTTGGCAACAAAGTTTTGGCAAACCTGACGAGGCGAATCGTCCAATCGCCTCCCCGCCTCCGCAGACGTGGAAGCGCGGCACCGGAGTCAAAATCGATTCCGATGGCGGTATCCGATCCACCGAGTCGCCCGCCATCGAGCGTGGCCACCGGTAAGTCCTCCCCCGTAGCGGGCGGCGACGTCGAGGGGGACATGCTCGGCGGCAGCACCACAATCGACGACTCGAGCGAGTTCGCGTTCGGCTCCTCCGACGTCGTCGATGCGTCCGTGTCGCTGGAGGGCGACGTCGAGCGCACGCCCCCGAGGCACGAGCGCGGACCTTCCATCGTGCACGATATCGTGACGACCGCCATCGACAAGGCGGAGGAGAGCGCGGAGGCGTGGGANGCTGTCGACGCGGCGATGGAGAGGGCGACGGAGGACATCAGTAAGAGTGCCTCGATGGACGGGAGCAGGCCGCCCACCGCGGCGTCGCAGGGCACTCAGGTGCACAACCTGGTCGAGGATGCGATCCACAACGTGGAGGCGGAGTCGGAGCAGAACACAATGATCCACGACCTCGTCGACGGCGTCGTCCAACACGTCATCGACTCCGCCGGGAAGAATCCAAACTCCAAACCACCATCCGTCGTCGCGCACGACGTCAGCACCGCGTCGTACTCGCAGGAGTTCGACGAGAGCAACGAGTACAGCGCCGATTTCGAGAGTGCGGACCCGACGGACCCGAGCTCCGGGGATATCGCGCGGTCGCTCATGCCGAGCAGCAAGCTGTCGTCCATGCAGGACATGGAAGCAGCCGGCGACGTGACCGAGATGTCCCCAAAGTCTGTGAGCGGCGCCACGGGAGACCTATTCGCCGCTGCCCACAAGACGACGCCCATCTCGCCGGAGCCCGAGCCCGAGGTCGAACCCGAGCCAGAACCCGAACCCGAGCCGGAGCCAGAACCCACGCCCGTGGAGGCTAAGGAATCGTCGATGGCTGACCCGGAGTACAGCGCCGACTTTGAGGAGGCTCCCGCGGAGTACAGCGACACGTTTGAGGATCCGGAGACGCTGAGCAAGTCCAAGCTGTCCGGCGGGGGTTCGCCCACGCCCTCGCCGCCGAAGGATCCAAATCCCCCCGCGGCCAAGCCCAAGGCTCGCAGGCCCGCGCGCAAGTACACGCTGCCGCCGGTGAAACCCTCCATGCAGAGGTCCCAGCTGGGCAAGATGGTTGAGAGCGAGAAGAAGTCCGGGCCGTCGTTTGGGTTTGGCACGGCGACCAGGTTCGACTTCCAAAAGAAAACCCCGGAGGAGTCGCTGGCGATGAACGCGAGTTTGCGAAGGAACCGGAGCAGGCTCGGGGATACTGGTCCGCGGTACGAGGTACCCGGCCCGGGTTATTACAAGGCTGCGAACTCGGTGGGCAAACAGGGGTACTCGGAGCGAAGGACGGCGCCAAGCGGCTGCTTCGGGAGGGCTTCCAGGGACGCGGCTGGCAGGGCTGAGGACCGACAGAAGATCGCCCCCGCGCCCGTGGCGTATACCCTCCCAAACTCCGTGGGCAGGCAGGTTCACTCCATGAAGGAGACCCTCCCGTCCATCTCGTTCACCAAGTCCAAACGTCGCGTCGGCGCCGCCGCGCTCGTGTACGACAAAACCATCTCCCCCGGACCGGTGTACCAGAGCGCCAGCGGGATCGGACGGCAGACCTTGAGCGGGAAGTACTCCGCCAACCCCATCCGGTTCCCCAAGGAACTGAGGAGCACGGACAGGACCAAGAAGAACCCCGACGAGGTGCGGTGGGCGTCGGTTCCGGGCCCGGGGACGTACCCGCTGCCGAAATCTGTCGGAAAGCAGACAGAGTCTCACCGCGGTACCCTCCCCGCCGTGTCGTTCGGTACGTGCTACAGGGACCAGGCCGCTAAGGCGAGCCTCGGGACGTTGCAGGCTAAGGCTATCTTGGGCGGGATGTTGGGTCCCGGTCCCGCGGCGAGGACACTGCCCAGCGGCGTGGGCAGGCAGGCGCTCAGCGGCAACGCGACTCTGCCGACGATTGGCTTCACCAAGGAAGGGCGGTGGCAGACGCGGCGGAGCAAGCTGGACGTGCCGGGGCCCGGGGCGTACCGCGTGTGACGGTTCGCGCCCGACGGGTGATGTCTAAGAATAGCGCGTCGACGAATCAGTTCTCGTTTGTTGTCAAATCGAATGTCAATCACACGCGCGTGGAAGATCTAAAGCTAAATTTTGACCAAAGACGCACCCAAAGACCACTTCGACTCGACTCACACCCCCACCAGTTCTACATCGTTCACACGCACTCGCTTAGAAGGCGAGGCGGGTGAAGAACCAACGAGACTTGCCAGTCTTGAACCTCTCCTCCAGAATCTTCTTGGCCTCCTTACGCGCGGCAACCTTCTTCGTCGCGTTCTCCAGCGCGTCGGGGGTGACGGTAGCCTTGAGGTCCACGTCGAGGGTGTAGCGGGTGGGCATGAGGTGGTTGTAGTTGACCGTCTTGATGAAGGTCTTGACGCGAGAGTGCTTGTCCTGCTTCTTCTTATCCATCTTCTTGGTCACCTGGTTGATTGGGAAAAAGGGGAAAGGATGGTCAGCGCTCCGCCTCGCATCGCGAATCTGTGCCCACCACTGTGCGGGACTGGAAATAGGGTTTTTCCCGAGCCATCGCGCGTGCCCGGACGCGCGCGAAGGACGCGACGCGACGCGACGCGACGACGCGATCAACAATCGCGCATCCTGGACACACTCGATGGACCCGCTCTAACAAACACGAGGGGCGGCGCGGGTTCGACCGAATCGATCCCCGCGCGGCGCCCGCCTGAGCAGCGTTGGCCGTGATTCTCACCTTGCGAGGGTAGGTCGCGAGACCGCACACGAGAGCGTGACCGTAGGGGCGGGAGGAGGTGCCCTCGTCGTAGTTCTTGACGATGACAGCCTTCTTGCCCGCATAGCGGCCCTGAAGGAGCACAACGACCTTGTTGGCCTGAGAGAAACGGGGGAGAGGGATCGTCAGCGGCGATGTCCGGAGGGCGGCTTCGCGGCGAAAGCCATCTTTCCTCAGAGGGAGGAGAAAAATAAGCCGGAGGGCGACGGATCGACGGCGCGAGACGGGCGCGACGCGCGTCTCGTCGTCGCATGACCCGCCGAGACGATGGCATGGACCGTGACGCACCTTGAGGAACTTCACCATCCTGAAGCTACCTTAGCTTGCGTCTGAAATAGAGGGCGAGACGAGCGCCCGGACGCGGGTTTTACGAGATTGGGGTTTGGTTGGCGATCGACCTCTTCGATACCATTTCGCAAAAGTTCAGGCCACAGAAATGATGGAAAGCGTTTCTCGGACCCACCTCGCATATGTCGCTGCCCCTGCCGTGCACGTGCGGGCCACACGAGCGAGCGCGCGTCGTCGCGTCATCGGTGCGCGGTGCGCGGAGGAGGCCGGCGACCGTCGGGGAGGGGCGCGGCTCCATTACGGAAGCTCGCGGTCGAGAGTGGGCGTTCGCCATGGATGTCCAGGAGGGCACCCGGGAGAGGGGGCGCGCGGTGGGGGGCGCGGGGACGAGCGGGGGCGGTGCCGCCGAGCGTCAAGGCGGTGCCGACGTCACATTCGGGCGCAGTAAGCTGAGTGGGGACGTGCGAGACATGCTCTGGGTGCCCCCCGAAGCTGAGGACCCAAACGATGGGCCAAACGATGACCCCGACGAGGGTTGGAGCGTCGACCCGACGAGCGGCCTCGTGGACCCGTACGCGTTCCCACCGACACACACCGCGGAGTGCGACGATCGAGCGGCGGCACGAGCCCTCAGGGGACTGGCGCGCGCGTCGCTCAGAAGGATCCGCGCGGGGGTCGTGAGGGTGAGACACGACGGCGCCGCGCACGCGACTCTTCTGACGAGACTCGCGAAGGAGACCCGAGCGGACGGCGGGGAAGACGGCGGCACGAGCTCGAGCTACCACACCCTCGCGTTGAGTTTGTCCGTGGTGGAGCGGCGGTGCGTCGACTTGTACGTATCCGCGGGCGGTACGTCGCGAGGGACATCGCCCATGCTCTCGGAGGTGCTTCAGTCCAACGAGTTCTCCGACGCCCTCTCCGTAGGCGACGCAGGCGGGGAGAAGCACCGGGGAAGTGAGAAGCACACGGGCGCTCTTCTGTGGGCGCTGAGACGTGCGTTGAATCCCCGGTGCATGAACCTCCGCAACGTGGTCTGGCACGGGTTCCTCGCACCCACCGACGCGCAGCCGGAGCTCGCGGCGTTGGCTCTCGTCCTCGCCGCGTCCATACCAGCCCCGCGTCTGAGAAGTGCGTCTGGGGTGGGCACCGTGAGTCAGCCCACGGGTCGAACTCTGGCGCGATACGACGCCGATCTGGTGCAACAGATGCCCGGGTTAGTGAACGATGGGTGGTGGCGCGACCCACTCGCCGCGGACGAGGCGGCCGGGATCATAGCC
>JGI24539J26755_10001298_pt1 | contig 11604 bp, 4 predicted proteins | sample NorSeaMetagenome_2_FD_26755 | JGI IMG/M metagenome (IMG submission 26755)
TATTTTAATTCAAATTTGAAAAATGGATAATGCATTTACAAATATTTTTGGCCTTAGAGCCATCATAGAAGCGATAGAAACGGGCTCTACACTCAACAAAATATACCTTCAGAAAGAATTGCGGAGTGCTCTTTTTTATGAGTTAAATAAATTGATAAAAGAAAAAAAACTTTCGAAATTAAAGATTTAAATATCTGTGCAGTAAGCAATTTGATAGTGCTAGATTAAACAACTTTAAAAAACTTAATGATAGCAATGTTGTTGCATATATTACTCCTGAAAATACTCCAATAAATAACAGTACCTATTACGCGTTTTCTATTTGGTCTAAAGTTCCAAGAACTTTTTATCTCTTATTTAAATATCCAAAAGGATACACCCACAGATACAGGCCAAAAATTAAAATAAATAATAAGTGGTCATTAATTGATACACTAGGAATACTTAAAAAAAACATCCAACCCATAACAGGTTGGATGTTTTTTTTTTAGAAAATCGAAAACTAACAAACCCCGTATGAATAAAAACTAAATACATTAAAATAATTAATATTCACTCCTACATAAAATTTAAAAAGACTATCTAATTAGACAGTCTTTTTTTGTTTTTAAACGAGCCCATTATACATTAATCGAAAACCTAAAAAACACATTCTTTCGAAAAATTAATAAATAAAAGCAAAAATCAAGCGTTTAAAATAAAATTCGAGTAACGCCGAAGAAGTATTAAAAAAATTGATCTTTTATCAATACTTATTGAACTAAATTAAACACAATAAACACTTCATTCGTAAATATCTTTGTTCTTAAATTATACAGATTGCAAGGGCAATCAAGAAAGATTTAATAGAAACTTTAATTTAATACATCAAATATAAATAATCACGAGAAAAAAAATAACTGCAACTTTCACAGAACACATACACTATCAAAAACCAATACTATTTATTAATATTTTTAAAACGTTAAATATTTTTAACTTACTAAAAAATAAGCCCTTATATTATATAATTAATAAAATAATTTACTTTTTTATTATTATTTTACATAATTAATAAAAATAAATGTTAATAAATTTTATTTATTAACATTTATTTAAGACTTTTGATAATAATTAACTCAAATAATTCAAAAATGAAAACAAAGTTTAATGGAATTTTAACGCTATTACTAGCGTTTCTTGTGCAGATATCATTTGCACAAGAAAAAACAGTTTCCGGAACAGTCTCAGACTCATCCGGCACTCTACCTGGAGTAAGTGTTCTTGTAAAAGGCACGTCAACAGGAACACAAACTGATTTTGATGGTAAGTACTCAATTATCACTAAAGAAGGAAGTATTCTTAGCTTTAGTTATGTTGGATACAAAACTATAGAGAAAACTATTGGATCTTCTAACAACATTAATATTACTATGGAAGAAGATGCAAATCTTTTGGANGAGATTGTAATTACAGCTTACGGAGTTAAAAGAGAGAAAAAATCTCTTGGATTTTCGCAACAAACTGTTGCAGGACCTGCATTAACACAAGCAAAAGAAACTGATTTATCAAATGCATTAGCAGGTAAAGTTTCTGGAGTTCAGATTGTTGGTAACTCAAGTTCTACTTTTGGAAATTCTACAATTAGATTAAGGGGTAGTGATAATGTATTGTATGTAGTGGATGGTATTAGAGTATACTCTACTAGTGATATTAACACAGAGAACGTTGCAAGTATGTCTGTTCTTAAAGGAGCAGCTGCAACCGCAGTTTATGGACCCGATGGAAGAAATGGTGTAATTGTAATTACATCTAAAGTTGCCGAAAAAGGACAAACAACTTTCGAATTAGATTTTAATACATCTATAAATAGTGTTGCTACTTTGCCAGATTATCAAAATGAATATGGTGGTGGTTATAGCCAAACNTGGGATACTTTTTCTTATGATGCTGCACAAGACCCTGCTAGCTGGGCCTCTTTTGATGGTCATAAAATGCCATTATACCAAGCAGATGAGAGCTGGGGACCAAGATTAGACGGTACTTTAGTGCGTCATTGGGATAGTTGGGTAGAAAATACACCAGAATTTGGTGAATTAAGAGAATGGTCTCCGCAAGCAGACAATGTAAGAGAGTTTTATGACAACGCAGTAACTAATTTTGTAACATTGGCTTTCTCTAAAGCTGGTGATGATTACAACATTAGAACTACTTTATCAGATTTAAGAGCAAACGGTATTGTGCCAAACTCTAATAGAAAATCTTCTAAATTCTCTATCAATCTTTCTTATGACATGTCAGATAAGTTTAAGATATATACGAACATAAACTATGAAGACAGACACACGTTAAATAATCCAGATCAAGGATATGCTAATATTGCTTCTAACATGAACCAATGGTGGCAACGTCAATTAGACATGAGTCGTTTAAGAAACTACGAACGTAACGGTGCTCTTACTTCTTGGAACATAAATGGACCAAGAGATGCGAAGCCTTTATATTGGGATTCTCCTTTTTTACATTCTTATGAAAATTTTAAAAATCAATATAAGAATTCTACATTTGGTAAAATAGGTGGTAGTTATACTATCAATGATAAATTTAATGTTACTGGTGAAATCAGAAGAACTTTTCACTCTTACAGAAATAATGATAGAGGAACTACAAAAAGTTTATTAGATCAATCTTTTTACTCTGAATCATTCTCTAAGAATGAAAGAGTGGAATACTTTGGGATGCTTAACTATGCTGATAAGTATTTAGATGGTGATTTAGATTTAAACGCAAGTTTAGGTGGAGAAATCATTAAAACTGAATATAATTCTTTAAGCTCTAATACTGTTGGTGGTTTAACAATTCCTGGTTTTTACAACTTAAGTGGTGGTAAAGATGCAGCTAACACATCTAACTACACATCTTCAGACGAAAGACAAGGTATGTTTCTTAAAGGGTCTTTAGGATATAAAAGTACTTTATACTTTGACGCATCATATAGATTTGACTGGTCTTCTACTGCAAAAGCAGATGACAACAGAATCGAAACATTTGGTGGATCTTTAAGTTTCTTAGCGAATAAGATTATACCTAAAAACGATGTATTAACATTTTCTAAATTAAGAGTTGGTTATGCACAAGCGCCTTATTTCCCTAACCCTTATAACGTAGGAAGCACATACAACGTAGGTGATTTNTACAATGGTAACGGAACACTTTCTGTTAACGGAAGACAACAAAATGAAAATTTAGTTGGTGGTACTAGAACAGAAACTGAAATTGGTACAGAATTACAATTCTATAACAACAGATTCTCTTTAGATTTCACTTATTTCAATAGAGTTGATAGTGATATCCCTGTAACCGTGCCTTTAGATGGTGCAACAGGATATTCTTCAATTGTAGTAAATTCTGGACAACAAACTTCTAAAGGTCTTGAATTAGGGGTTTTTGGAGATGTTATTAGATCTGAAAACTTTACATGGAATGTAGGTCTTAACTTCGCAACTTTATCAAGGTTTGTTGATGCTTTATATGAAGGTATTGAATCTAGAGATTTAAGTACATATACTTCTAACATGAAGTTACAAGAAAGAGTTGGACAAGAATGGGGATTATTTTACGGTAGAGGTTATGCTACCCATACAGATGGTTCTAAAATATTTACAGCAAGTGATAGTTTTGCTAGAGAAACAAACAAAAATTTAGGTAGCTTATTACCAGATTTTACAGGTGGATTTACTTCTAATATGAATTACAAAAACTTTGGTTTAAACCTTGGTTTTGACTTTCAAAAAGGTGGTCAATACTACTCAAGAACAGAGAGATATTATGATCACTCTGGTTTATCTTCTCAAACAGCTGGCTTAAATGATAAAGGAAACCCATTAAGAGATGCTGTAGCAGATGGTGGTGGTGTTCATATTGTTGGTGTATTACAAACTGGTACAGATGCAAACGGAACTCCAATTTCTGACGGTACTGTTGTAGATAAGTATGTAGATGCTCAAGATCATTTTTACTTAGGGAACCTAGGTAACATTTATGAAAACAATGTGCATGATGCTACTTATATTAAATTAAGAACTGTAAGATTAAATTACACATTTGATAAAGCAGTTACTGATAAATTAAACATAAAAAATGCAACTCTTGGTTTGTATGCAAATAATGTTTGGTTAATTTATTCTGATTTACCTTGGATTGACCCTTCTGAAATTGAAAAAAGAAGCGGTTATAACTGGGCAGAAGCAGGTCAATTACCAAATACAAGAACCATTGGTTTAAACTTAAACTTAAGATTTTAAAAATAGAATAAAATGAAAAAAACAATAAAAAACATAGCATTATTGATATGTGTTTCCATATTCTATAGTTCATGTGACTCTATAGACTTTGGAGATATCAATGATAATCCAAACGGACCTACAGTAGCTGTAACATCTCAGTTATTGTCTCAGGCTCAAAAAACAGTAGGTGAATCAGTTATAACTAGTATGAAAGGTATTTTATACACGCAACAGTTAGCTGAAGGACAATATCCTGGTGACTCTAGATATGAAACTTTAACAAGTAATTATAACGGTTGGTATACAGGACCAATTCAAAATTTAAATGAAATTGTTAAAATAAATAACGATGAAGATTTAAAAGCTGGTGCTCAGGCATTTGGTGGAAATAACAACCAAATAGCTGTTGCTAAGATTATGAGGTCTTACTACTTGCAATATATTACTGACCGCTGGGGTGCATTACCTTGGTCAGAAGCATTTCAAGGAATTGCTTTCCCTCAACCAAAGTTTGATTCTCAAGAAGAATTATATAACTTTATGTTTACAGAAATTGAAGAAGCTTTAAGCTTGATGAACGGAGAAGCTGGACCTCTTGGGGACATCATCTTTAGTGGAGATATGAGTAGATGGAAAATGTTTGCAAATACGTTAAAAATGACAATGGCATTAAGAATATCTGATGTAAATGCATCTTTAGCAAAAACAAAGTTTGAACAAGCTGTTTCTGGCGGTGTTATCACAAGTAATTCAGATAATATCTTATTTACATTTGGAACAGATGACGGAAGTGATAACCCTTGGGAAGATAGATTTGAATCTAGAGTAGATTACATATTATCTAATACAATGGCTGAATCATTACGTTCTAACTTAGACCCTAGGTTATTTAAATNCGTAGAGCCTTCAAGAGACGGATCTACTACTGCAACAAATTTTCCAGGTGATCTTGATGCAAAGTATGTTGGAGCGCCACATGGCCTTGCCAACGGAAACGTTCAAGATTTTTCTTTACCTTCAACCAAAGTAACAGGTGTTCAAGATTACCAATCTCCTATTTATACTTCTGCACAAGTGAAGTTTGCTTTAGCAGAGGCAAAGTTAAAAGGATGGAATGTTGGAAGCGGAACCACAAGTAGCTTATTTAAAGAGGGAATTGAAGACTCTATGAGTTTTTGGGGTGTAGCTCAAGCAGATATAGATGCTTATACAGCGGCACATACGACTTCAACTTTAAGTGAAATTGCTTATGAGAAGTGGGTAGCTTTATATTTAAATGGACCAGAGGCTTGGGCTGAATGGAGAAGATTAGATATGCCGGTATTAATCCCATCTGCTAGCGCACAGGATAAAAGAATTCCAGTTCGTGATGCATATGACTCTTCTGTGGAAGACAACAATCCTGCAAATTACGCAGCAGTGGTTGCCGCTCAAGGAGCAGATGATTTACATACTAAATTATGGTGGGATGTAAATTAATATTTACTCCTATATAAAATTTAAAAAGACTGTCTAATTAGACAGTCTTTTTTTGTTTTTAAACGAACCCATTATACATTGCTCGAAAACCTAAAANACNCATTCTTTCGAAAAATTAATTAATAAAAGCAAAAATCAAGNAGGATTTAATAGAAACTTCAATTTAATACATCAAATATAAATAATCACGAGAAAAAAAATAACTGCAACTTTCACAGTACACATAAACCATCAAAAACCAATACTGTTCATTAATATCTTTAAAACATTAAACGTTTTTAACGTTACTAAAAATAAGCCTTTACATTATATAATTCATAAAATAATATACTTTTTGACTTATTTTTTTACATAAGTAATAAAAATATAGTGTTAAATAATTGTTTTATTAAGATAAATTTAAGACTTTTGACATAATTAATTCAAACAAACATAAAAATGAAGACAAAGTTTAAAGGAATTTTAACGCTGTTTCTGGCGTTGGTAGTACAAATTTCGTTTGCACAACAAGGAACTATATCGGGAAAAGTATCTGATGGATCGGGACCCTTACCGGGAGTTAGTGTAGTTGTTAAAGGTTCTACAATTGGTACAGAGACAGATTTTGATGGAAAGTATTCCATTAAAGCAAGTTCAGGAGATATTTTAACATTTAGATATCTTGGTTATTTATCAATTGATAAGACAATTGGAGCATCTAGTATTATAAACGTATCTATGAAAGAAGATGCAAACATATTAGACGAAGTAGTTATTGTTGGTTATGGTACAACTACAAAAAAATCTTTTACTGGTACCGCAAGTGTTGTTAGCAGCGAAAACATCGATGCAAAAGCTGTATCCAACGTTGCACAAGCGTTAATTGGTGAAGTGTCTGGAGTTTCTGTTACAAGAACTAATGGTAGACCAGGATCAAGTGCTACCATACGAATTAGAGGTTTTAGCTCTATAGAAGGTAATAGTGCACCTTTATATGTGGTTGATGGAGTTCCTTTTTCTGGAGATATAAATGCTATTAACCCTAATGATATAGAATCAACAACAATCTTAAAAGATGCGTCTGCAACAGCTATTTATGGTGCTAGAGGTGCTAATGGTGTGGTATTACTAACCACAAGAAAAGGTACATCTGGTAAAAATACTGTTGAATTTGATTTTCAATCTTCTGTTTCAAGCAGAACATTGCCACGTTACAATCTTGTAGAGAGTGAAGAAGAATATATGGAGTTAGTATACGCTGGTCTTAGGAATACTGCTGACTTTGCAGGAAATAATAACCCATCGCAGTTCGCTTTAGATAATTTATTCTCTGACAGAGGTGTTGCACCTTTATATAATATGTGGAATGTAGCTGACGGTAATGGGCTTATAGACCCATCTACGGGTAGAGTGATAAGTGGTGTTACAAGAAAATACACTCCAACAGATTGGGCAGANGCCGGATATAGAGATGGTGTTAGAAATGAGATGAATTTTAAAACTTCTGGTGGTACTGATAAAACAAAACACTATTTTTCTTTAGGTTATTTATCTGATGAAGGTTTTATTNNAGAATCANAATATGACAGGTATTCTACTAGATTAAATGTAACCGCAAATCCTGTTGATAGAGTAAAAATTTCGACTAATTTAGATTATTCTTACAGTGAATATAATGATGCTACTGGTTATGGTGGTGGTGATGTACCATATATGTTAGACTTCACTCCAACTATCTATCCTTTATATCTTAGAGATACTGATGGTAATATAGTAATGAACCCGAACACAAATGAACCTTTTTATGATTTTGGTGACAATACAGCTGGTAACGCTAGAGATTTTTCTGCTACATACAATGGAATTGGAGAAGCTATTTATAACATAAACAGAACTAAAAGACATTCTGTAAATGGAAATATTAACGCTGCAGTTGAGATTATGGAAGGTTTAACTTTTGAAACTACATATGGTATGAATTTCTACAGTAGTAATTTAGATAATACTAGAAATTCTATTCAAGGTAGTGCAGGTGTTGCTTTAGGTGGTACTCTATACAAGGCTAATACAACTTATGTTTCTCAAAATTTTAATCAAATTTTAAGATATAAGACTAAATTTGGTGAAGATCATAATTTTGATATGTTAGTTGCTCACGAATCTTTTGCTGATAGAAGTGAATATTTTGACATGAATAGAAAAGGTATTGTGAATTTAAATCCAAATGCTGCAACTGCGCCAGATAATTACTTAGATCAAAATGGTGTGTCTACTGGTAATATTGTAGAGACTTCATTAGAAGGCTACTTTACACAGGCCAACTATAACTATTTAAATAAGTATTACCTACAAGGTACACTAAGAAAAGATGGTTCATCAAGATTTTATAAAAATAAATGGGGAACATTTTGGTCAGCAGGTGCTGGTTGGATTGTTAGTGAAGAAAATTTCTTAAGCTCATCAAACGTTATTAATTTCTTAAAGCTTAAAGCTAGTTATGGTGTTCTAGGTGATCAAGGAAACGCTGCTTACGCTGGGCAACTTGGATTTAATATAGAAAACCTTCTAGGACAACCTTCTTTGGCTCCAAGAGCTGTTGTTGATCCAAATATTACATGGGAGTCTAGTGAACAAATGCAAGTAGGTGTTGAAATTGAGTTATTTAAGGGTGCAATTCAAGCAGATTTAGACTACTACGTTAAGACAACTAATAATTTATATGTAAATAAGAGATTACCTCCTTCTACAGGTGATGCTGTTATTTTAACTAACGACGGTTCATTAGAGAATAGCGGTTTTGAATTTAATGTAACTGGTAACATTGTAAGAAATAGAGATTTCAACCTATCATTAACAATAAATGGTGAAATGTTTAATAACCAAATAACTCAAATGCCAATAGAAAACTCTACTGGTCTGCCAAAGGTTGTTAATATTAGTGGTCTATTTGGTCAATCACAAGGACGTAGTATTTATGACTATTACATTAGAGAATGGGCTGGTGTTGACCCTGCTAATGGTAACCCAATGTGGATAGAAAACTGGTCGGATGAAAATAATAATGGGCAATATGACAGTGGAGAAGGTATTCCAGATATGTTAGTTTATACAGCAGAGAACCCAGATGCCGTTATTGAAGAAAGAATAACAAATACCTACAGTAACGCTACTAGAAAGTACTCTGATAAGTCTGTAATACCTACTGTTAGAGGTGCTTTTAGGTTAAATAGCTCGTACAAAGGTTTCTCTTTAAGTACACAGTTTGGATATAGCTTAGGAGGTTATGGTTATGACTCTCAATATGCAAATCTTATGACTAATGGTAAAGTTGGTGGTTCATCTTATCATAATGATATGAAAGATCGATGGATGCAACCAGGAGATATCAACGATGTTCCTAGACTTTATTCAAATGAAAATGTTCAAGTCGTTTCATCTTCTACAAGATTTCTGCAGAGTACTGATTACTTAGCTTTAAACAATGCTAGATTAGGTTATCAAGTACCATCACAATTCTTAGCAAAAACAGGATTCTCTTCAGTTAATTTCTGGGTATCAGGGGATAATCTATTTTTATTAAGTTCTAGACAAGGATATAATCCTACAACATCATTAACTGGTCAATCTGGTAGATATACCTATAATCCAATATCTAATTACACATTAGGTGTTAGAGTTAAATTTTAATAAAACTTATAATTATGAAAAAAATAAATTATATAATAGTAATCATTGCAAGTCTTATGTTTACGTCTTGTGGTGAAGATTTTTTAGAAAATAGACCTACGAGTTTCATATCCAATGATGATTTGGGTGAAACCGCCTTAATTAATCCTAGCATTGTAGAAGGAAATTTAAGAGGAATATACAATCAAATGGTAACTGCTTATATAGGCGGTACTAGTAGCCAAGAGGATTTTGGTCATAAATCTTTTGATTTAATGAGTGATTTATTATCTAGTGATTTAGCACAAGTTGGTGCTAGTTACAATAGATTTGTAAACTTAGCAAATTATGTTTGGACACAAGACAATACTATAAGTCTTCCAAACTATACTGCCTGGAGGTTTTACTACAGAATAATTAATAGTGCTAATTTAATTATTGCCGCTAATGGTGGTAATGATTTTACTCCTGAATCTGACGCTGTAAAAGGTGTTGTAGGTCAAGCAAAAACAATTAGAGCATTTGCTTATTTTTACTTAACTCAGTACTTCGCTATTAAATATGATGCAAGTGCAGAAATTCTGCCTCTTTATATTAACCCGGGTGAGCCAGGTAAAGCTAAATCAACAATGAGTGATGTATACACTCAAATAATAGCTGATCTAAATTCTGCAATCAGTTTTATGGACGGTTATGCTAGACCAAACAAAGCCTCATTAAACCAAAATGTTGCAAAAGGGTTTCTTGCATATGTTTATGCATCAATGGGCCAAAGCGATAAGAATGTATTAGCTAAGAATTTAGCTGATGAAGTTATTAATTCTGGAGAGTTTACAATGATGAATGCTGCTGAAGTTACTGGTGGTTTCACATTATTAGGAACCCCAGGATGGATGTGGGGATTTGATATTACTACAGCTAATGCCTTAGGCTTAGTTTCTTGGCATGGATTTATGGATTACTATAGCTATTCTTATCAAGCAGTTGGTAATTTCAGAGGTATTGATGATGCTCTTTATGCTAAAATAAACGCCAATGACATTAGAAAACAACAATTTGGTAATCCAGCTGGAGGTTCTTTCACTGCAGGAGTATCTCCCTTAATACCAGCTAATAAATTTTACAATTTAAACAGAGTACATTTTGGACAAGCTCCAATAACAGATGACTACGTTTATATGAGAGTTGCAGAAATGTACTTATTATCTGCTGAGATGAGCGCTGTAGAAGGTGATGATGCTGCCGCTAAGACGAGGTTAAAAGAAGTCTTGGCTAAAAGATTCAGTGATCCTTCAGATTATGCATATGTAGATGCATTATCAGGTCAAGCGCTTGTAGATGAAGTAGTTTTTAATACAAAAATTGAATTTATTGGTGAAGGTAAAAGTTATCTTTTAATGAAGAGAAGAAAATTAAGCACTACTAGAGGTACTAATCACCTAAATAGAAATGGTGAAACTATTTCTTATGATGATCCGATGGTAACTTTTTCTATACATCAAAGAGAAATTACAGACAATCCATTAATTACTGAAGGTAATAAATAGTAATTATATTATATTAAAAACAATGCATTTTTATCAAAATAACTAATATCAATTTAAAAGGCAAGTAGTTGTATTTAAATTCTCAAGTACTTGCCCTTTTTAATTAAAAAACAATAATAATGAAAAAAATAAAATTAATCGCGTACTTATTTATAGCAATATGCACGCTTAATAGTTGTACCGACGAGGCGGAGCCAAAAGGTACAAATTTTGTCACTTTCGAGTCCGATTCTTTTCCATTTGGAGTTGATATTGACGGTGAAAACACGTATACTATTAAGGTATATGCTGGCTCAATAATGACAAATGCAAGAACATTTGATATTTCTATTATTACCGAAGCAACAACATTAGATGCTGCAGCTTATACAGCACCGACTTCAGTTACAATTCCAGCAAATTCAAATGTAGGTGAAATTTCAATGACAATTTCAGATGTAAACATTAGCTCTGTTGGTGAAACATTAACCATGGCTCTTGTTTCAAAAGATGGTGTCTTTGTTGGAGGTAATATCACTTTAAACATTAAACAGGTATGTCCTACTAATCCTGGAACGTTACAAATTGGATTTGACAATTATCCNGAAGAAGTATATTGGGATATTAAAGATGCTGCTGGTACAATAGTAGCAACTAGTAATGCTGCTGGTCTAGCATATGGAGGACAT
>JGI24539J26755_10001301_pt1 | contig 11579 bp, 6 predicted proteins | sample NorSeaMetagenome_2_FD_26755 | JGI IMG/M metagenome (IMG submission 26755)
GGATCCACCCCGGGGACATCTCGGGGCACCGGTGGTAAAGGCCGGAAGGGAAAAGGCCGCGCCAGGTTCGCCGAGTTCTGGCCCCGGGAGGTGGTCCGCGAGGGTCTCACGGCGGGGCACCTGCACGAGGGGAAGATCAAGGTCAATCCCCATCGGCGCCAGGAGGCGTACGTGTCCCTGGAGGGTGTCCCGCACGACGTCAAGATCGATGGATACGACGCGCAGAACAGGGTCATCGACGGTGACACGGTCGTGTTCGCGATCGACCCGATGAACGACTGGCCCGCGCTCGAGGACAAGACCCCGAGGAGGAAGAGGCGCGGAGGGGGCGGGGGCGGGGCGGGGCCCGAGTCACCCGCGTTCCACGCCGAGGCTGGGGCGGGCGGCGGGCTCTGCGAGGACGACGCGGAGGGTGGGGAGGGCGACGCCTACTGGAAGAAGGTGGACGCGGAGGATGACTACGGCGACGACGACCTCGACCTCGAGGACGCGTCGGACGACGATGGCATCGTCGCCGGGGTGACGCGCCTGGCCGTGGACGGGAGCCTCTATGATTCGGCTGGACCGATCAAACCCCCGAGCATCGCCACGCTCGCCGCGGCGGCGCGACGNGGCGGCGTGGACGGCACCGCGCTCAGACCCACGGGCAGGGTCGTCGCGGTCTCCGAGGTGAGCCCCAGGCGTGAGTCGATCGTCGGGTACGTCGGGTTCGCCGAGGATGAGGACGCTAAGCGCCTGAANGGGGGCGAGACCAAGGTAAAGGGGAAGGGGAAAGAGAAGGAGAAGGAGAAAGACAACAAGTACCCGGACAACATCCCCGCGCTGCGTCTGTATCCGACGGATCCTAAACTGCCGTGGATGATCGTGGACATGTCCCCGACGTACCTTCCGGATGCCATCGCGGCGGTTGCTCGGGAGAACGACGGCGCGGGTCTGAGGGGGATGCTGGTCAGCGCTAGGGTTAGTAAGTGGTCCACCTCGTACGTGTGGCCGCACTGTCAGCTGAGGGAATCCCTCGGGATGGCCGGTGAGCTCGAGACGGAGACGGCGGCGCTCATAGCGGAGAACAACATCCTCGGGCTTGAGGACTTCACCGACGCNGCGCTNGGGTGCCTCCCCGAGGTTCCGCCCAAGGAGTCGGGGAAAATGTGGGAGGTTCCCGAGTCGGAGCGNGCGGTGAGGAGGGACTTCACGGGCGTGAGGGTGGCGTCCATCGACCCGCCCACCGCGCGTGACCTCGACGATGCGCTCCACGCTGAGATGCGACCGGACGGAACCCTGGTCGTNGGCGTACACATCGCCGACGTGAGCCACTTCATCCCGGCGGACTCNGCCCTGGACGAGGAGGCGCGGCGAAGGGCGACGTCCACGTACCTGGTGCAGAGGGTGATGCCCATGCTCCCGAGGCTNCTGTGCGAGGACCTGTGCTCGCTCAACCCCGGGGTGGAGCGTCTCACGTTCAGCGTGGAGTGGGAGATGACGCCGGATGGGCAAATCATCAGCGAGTGGTTCGGCCGCGGGATCATCAAATCATGCGCTAAACTGGACTACGGGGTGGCGCAGAGGGTCATAGAGGCCAGGGACGAGGGTCGAACCGGCGTGGATGAGCTCATAGAGGCGGTGAACGACCGATCGGGCCCCGTCAAGGTTGGCCCCGAGGACGGCGGGCCCGGCTCGTGGGACCCGGGGGCGGCTGCGGAGACAATCGGTCTGCTCAACACCGCGGCTCGAGCGATGCGGAAGAGGCGGTTCGACGGTGGCGCGATTCGACTGGACCAGAGCAAGGTTTCGTTCGAGATTGACCCCGACACGGGTAACCCATGCGGAGCCGGCGCGTACGTCATGAGGGAGAGTAACAGCCTGGTGGAGGAGTGGATGCTGATGGCGAACAACACGGTGGCGACTTTCATCGCCGACGCGTTTCCGGACCGGGCCATGCTGCGATGCCACCCGGAGCCGAACGAGCGTAAGATGGGTGAGCTGGAGCGGTTCTCCCGGGAACAGGGGATCGACATCGACGCCTCGTCGTCCAGGGCCCTCCACCTGTCCCTGCGTCGACTGAAGGAACAGTCGCAGGATGCGTACGAGGTGGCGCAGCTGATGGCGACGCTCCCTATGCAGCTCGCGAAATACTTCTGCACAGGATCCCAGGAGGAACACACGTGGGGACACTACGCGCTGGCCATGGACCGATACACGCACTTCACATCGCCCATCAGGAGGTACCCCGACGTCGTGGTGCACAGGCTGCTCGCGGCGGCGCTGGACGCCGGCTTCAGGGGCCGCGGGAACCTCGCCCCGGATGCGAAGGGTCGCAAACAACCGAAGCGGGCCGACGTCGACGCCGCCGCCGAGAAGTTCGGAATACCCAAACCCGAGAAGCTCCAGGCGATCGCCGAGCACTGCAACGAGCGCAAACTGGCCGCCAAGAACTGCCAGGACGGGAGCATGCACGCGTACCTCTGCGCCTTTCTCCGCGCGTCGCCGCAGTGCGTCTCGGGGATTGTCCGCGCCGTCGGCAAAAAGTTTCTCTGCGTCTTTGTCCCCGCGTACGGGATGGAGGTTAGGGTCCAATTGGACGGGGCTCGTCACGTCAGGGTTACGCAGGAGGACAGTCGCGGGGCCGGTGACGCGCCGGTGTCGGTGACGATCGAGTGGGCGTCCAACGCGGACACTGGGATGATCGCGGCGGCGACGGATGGGAGCGAGGCGACGAGCAAGGCTGACCGGAAGAAGGCCATGCGCGACACTCGGGGGGTGCGGGGGCGGTTCCTAAACTCGACCGAGGAGGAGGAGGAGGCGATCCAGGGGTTCGTGGATGATGGAGGGCTCCCAGCGCCCGCGCGCGAGCTCCCGGCGACGATACGTCCGGTGCAACGTGTGTGCCTGCTGCTGGGCGCCCGCTTCCACGAGCGGAGCAAGCCGGAGGTCACCGCTCTGATCCTGATCAAGAACCCGCTGTGGACGGGGGTGTAGAGTCGACGAGAGACGAGTTGTGTTCACGATCAATAAAGTAGCGTATTACAATGACAGGCATCGCACACCAAATAATGATGTCCTAGGGATCCGCGTGGAAACGGGACCCGCGTCGAAGCCGCTGCTCTGTGCCAAAGCCATCCGCTCAAGCCGCAATCAAATGCGGCAGCGAGGCTTTGGTCAGGCGCGTCCGCTAAGCTAGGGTGACGCTGAGGTCCGCGGCTACGTCTATATAACCGCGCGGACACGTTGTATGCCAACATCCAATCCCGGTGGCGCCTGTGTCGCTCACCGTGGGTCGAGAGGCCAGATATGTACAACGATTTGGGTTTTGTTTCGACACCGATTGCGTGTCGCCTGGCTGGAGGCAATGTGCCTCTCTAGCGGCGAATTTCATCGGGGTCGCCGTCGACGATGGATGCGACGTAGTACTTGCGCACGCTGCCGCACTCGAATCCGTTAAAGTTGGATCCGGCGGAGACGGTGTAGGCGCCCATGTGGGGGAAGACGAGCCAGTCGCCGACGTTGACCTCGGGGAGCTGGGTGTTCTCGAGCACCTTGTCGATACCGTCGCAGGTGGGACCAAAGACGGTGGAGGGGAACTTCGTGAGCTGGTGGGTGGGAACTTCGTTGTTATCATCCTCGTTGGAGTAGATGCCGCGGGGCACGATGCCCGCGAGGTTACCACCCGCGAGCGCCGCCGCGTTGGTGGAGACGGGGAGCATGCGCGCCGTGATGGAGGCGTGGTCGTACATGAGGCAGTTCATCATGCCGTACAACCCGTCCGACACAAAGTACTGGTGCGTGTCCCCACCCTTGACCACACTGCCGTCCTCCTCGGAGCGGATGCGGCGGGAGAAGACCATCGTGGCGAGGGTGGTGGTGGCCTCGGCAAAGTACCGCCCGGGCTCGGCGATGACGCGGACGCCCGAGGAGACGGGGAAGAGGCTGTCCAGGGTGGCGTTGACCATGTTGGCAACCTCGGTGAGGGTCACGTCGGACTCCTGGGTGGCCGCCACCTGCCTGACGGAGCCGGAGAAGCCGCCGCCGATGTCGACAACCTTGAGCGGGGGCAAACCCACGCGCTCGGCGATGTCAAAGGCGAGGCGAGCCCTCTCGAGCGCCTCGCGAAACGCTCTGGGGTTGGTGGCTCCGGATCCCACGTGGAAGGCGACACCCTCCACGTTGACGCCAAGGTGCTTCGCCGCGGTGAGCAGGGGCTCAATCTCCGTGGGCTCGGCGCCGTACTTGTTGCCGAGGACGCACCTGGCGTCCGGGTCATCCGCTCGGAGGCGGAGGAGCACCTTCATGTCGGGGGAGAGCTCGTAAATCTTGTGGAGCTCGGCGACGGAGTCAAAGGTGGTCAGCCCGACGCCGGAGTCGCGCACCCTCGCGAGGTGCGCGGGCATCTTGCACGGGTTGGCGTAGATGATGCGGTCGGGGGAGACCCCGAGCGCCGTCACCATGTCAACCTCGGCGGGGGACGCGCAGTCAAAGGAAGAGCCGAGCGCCGCGAGGGTGGCGAGCACCTGCGTGTCGGGGTTGCACTTGACGGCGTAGTGGGGCATCACCCTGGGCATGGTCGCGCGCCAGTACTTCCAGCGGCGCATCACGACGCCGAGGTCGACGACGCAGAAGCGCGCGAGGCGGTCGGTGGCGGGCAACGAGAGCCCGTTCTCGATGATGTCGAGGCAAAAGTTGTCAACCGTCTTCCCGCCCGAGCCGACGACGGGCTTGCAGTGCGCACCGACGAGCGCGTTGACGACGTCGGAGTCGTATTCCCCGAAGGCCCTGGCGAGGGGAAGCGAGGTGGGCAGCGGGGTCCTGAGCGTGGCGATGCCCGCAAACTCAGTCATGTGGTTGCTGAGCGTGGATTGCACGTGCGCGGGCAGGTCCAGGTTGTTCACGCTGGGGCACCTGTTCAGATCAAACGCCGACTCCGCGACGTGCGAGGACACGATGGACGTGGGCCTGACCTCGCGGGCAATGTCGGGGGTATCGAGCAGGGGCCTGAACTTCTTGCGATCCGGCGCATCCTCGTCCGAGTCGGTGCCGGTTTCAAAGCCGGGCTTCGCCGCCTTCGCGTTCACAGCCGGCAGCGCCCTATCAGGCACGGGGTGGTGAACGTCGGGGAGGCGGACGAAGGTGTAGAAGGACACCGCACCGCCCGAGGCGTCAACCTCCTGGTGGGACGCCTGGATGCGGCGGTAGCCCGGGAGGGTGGGCACGCGGCGGATGTTGCACGCGTCGGGGAGCGCCGCGTCGGTNGAGACGGCGAATGAAAACTTGCCAGGCTTGAAGGTGGACGCGACGCGCCTGAGGTAGTCCTCGGGGTCCGCCATGGACACCGGGATGTTGCTCCTCTCAACGGAGCAGTAGGAGAAGCCGTCCTCGGGGGTGATGTGGATGGTGGAGTACTCGGCGCCGGAGAGGCCGTTCATGGAGTAGCCGCAGGGCTCAAAGACGTAGGGGTCGATGTCAAACTTGGGGAACAGGTCCGAGATGCCGCAAGCCTTGGTGGTCTGCTGGCAAGACTCGTACGTGTCGTCGCGGAAGAAGTGCTTGGAGTGCGTTCGGTCGAGGTGGGTCATGCACACCTCGAGGGACACGGTGGGATCCGGCTGGTTGGCGCGGTGAACGCCCGCGGGAACGTGCGTCTCAAGCCCCCCGGTGGAGCACTCGCTCCCTTCCGAGTTGTTGCCGTCGANGGAGGCACCCCCCGAGTTGTCGTCCGCGAGGTACACGTGCCACTGCACNCCCTTGGTCTTGGAGCCGAGCACAAAGGCGTTGCCGCCGTCGCCGAGGGCGCCAAAGTGCGTCTCGAGAAAGTCAACCTCCCTGTCAAAGTCACCCTCGAGCGGCTGTTCGTCGGGCCACATGAAGGTGGAGCGGGTGTACTTGGCCCTCCTGGGCTTCATGCCGAGCTTGGCCGCCTCCTCGATGAACATCGGGATCGCCTTGAGGAGCTTGGTGGTGCCGCACGTCTTGAGGACAACCTTGGTCGGGTAGACAAAGAGCGACGACTCGGAGAGGACGTACGCGTCAAAGGCGTCGCAGCTCCTCTTGGAGACGATGAGGCACTCGGCGGCGGTCATGGCGTCGTCGAGAGTGTCGCGAGGAAGGGAGCGCAGGCCTGAATGAATGGGGTGGAATGGAACGGAACGGAAAAGGATGGTGAGTTCGCCGTCGCCGTCGAAAACGCGAATCATCATCTGCACTGATTTCATGTTTAGGGTTTATCGAAGCGTGAAAGTCCAAGCGTCGGATTGGAGTTTGAGGTGGGAGACGCACCGCGCTGCAACCCTCCGGCGTGGAAGTCGATCTCGATGCGCTTCTCCACGCCCTCGAAGTGGGGGCAGGGAAGCACGTTGCTATCGGTGTTGTTGTTCATGGTCACGTCCTGTGAAGCCATGGCTACTGGAGCTTCGAAAGCCGGCGTCGTGGCGGCAAGTCTCGCTCGATCGAAAGAAAACAGTTGTTCACGCTCTTGACGCGTTTGAGTCAAATCCGGTGTCTGCTCGTGGGTTGTCAGGTCGGTCGTGCTCGAAGCTGCGAGCATCGGGGATGGGAAACGGTCGGTCAGTACATCGCTCGGGTGTGTCGGGAAGTCATTTTCGGGGTCAAGTCGTCCGGAGAGCCACTCACGTCTGCGATGGCGGGTGCTCTCTTGTCTCCTACGTATCCCCAGGGGCGGAGATCGGCAACGTCCTCAAAGGGCGTCCAGGTGGTCTCTACTGCGACGTCGGCGTCGATGGAATGGAAATTGTAACGATTGTCACTACTGTCGCTCTCAATGGACTCTGACATGTTCCTTCAATTCGTTCGGCTGTACTCAGCGGGGCTCGAAGAGCAAGTGTTCGTCGGTTGTCGGCTGTTGCGGGCCGAAGCGGTGTTCGCTTTTTTGCGGCGATGTGAAGTGTTGCCGGCGAAGTGAGTCGCGCGAAGTCTGCGACTAGTGGAACGCGGTGGTGTAGGTCTTCGGTGAAGACTCTGCTGTGTGTGCGTTAGCCTGAGTGCTCAAACGGGGAGCAAACGGGGTTCGTAAGGCAAAGCGCGTGGGCTTTCCGTGCGTCTGATGAAGTGATGTGAGTGCNAANGACAAGTCGNTTTCCCACCTCTGAACCAAAAACGTGGGCTCCACATGCGACGACGTGTTCTGTCTCGTTTCCCATACGACTGTGGCCANAAAAAACCAAACCGCGTGGATATCAAAAAGGCCTCGGTGAAANTNCTTGAGTTATCGACGGTCTAATAAAACGCGTAAAATATCTGCGAAACGTCTTTTTGGCNNCGGCCGAAAAACGGCCGAGTGGTGTCAACGGCAAACTCGGACGATTCANTNACNTATGGCGCATACACAGTCGACGCCTCTCGGTCCTATTTGGACCGTATTTCGTCCTGTGTTCGTACGGGACTCAGGCTGAGGGCAAATAATGTCGGCACCAGAGGACGCGGGTTCACAATTTATCTAGGAAGGGCGCGCGCGGGCGCCAGGGGGGCAGGCGACGATGACCGCGGACCAGTCGCCCCCCGCGTTCTCGGAGATGGGGGAGGAAATCGCGAAGGGCTGGGAGTCGCTCCAGGAGGATATGCAGCGGCTGATCATGGACTCTGACCCGACGTCGGAGCCCGGCAGCCCGATGGGGGGAGCCACCCATGACCATCACGACTCGCCCCGGTCGCCCGTGGACGACGGCGACCTCCTGCCGGTCAGCGAGCGTCCCGCGGGCACGACCGCGGACGGACACGTCGAAGGCTCCGCGAGGGACATAGGGGAGAAGGTCGGGGGCTGGTTCAGGGCGTTCGCGGCGGAAATCGCGGGGGTGTTCGACGACAGGGTGCTCGACGACAAACGGAGGGACCGAGGCGGGACCGCGTCGATGACGGCCGCGGTCGGAAACGTCGATGACGGCCGCGGACACGGGGTGACGTCCGACGATGCGTACACGAGGGAGCGCGGGGGAGCATCGAGCGCGGACGAGGCCGGGGGACCAGTAAGCCGGGGAGGATCCAAGTCGGAGGATCCCGGCGGAGGTTCCACCCCGAGGGTCGGCCCGGGCGCCGGGTTCATACCACTCTTCGCGGAGTCCATCCAGGGCCAGGGCGACGGCCGCGATGGGTACTACACGGACGGCGATGATCCGTTCAGGCACTTATNATCCAGCGANCGGGTTCAATCGAACGGGTTCAACCGACTGAACGCGGTCGTCGACGTCAGCGCCCAGTCGACGTCAGCCTCGGCGCTGGAGACGCAGCGGCTGTGGGGCAACCCCGGACGGTTCGTGTCGTTTGAGGACTGCGCGGAGGTTCTCAGGTCTTTGCCCGAGGCGGACGACGCGATGGCGGCGTGCGACGCGGCGGTCGTTCGGTTCAACCGCGAATACCGCACGCCGCATAACTTTTCCCCGGAGGACCGACTCGCGTCGTGGAGGCGCGCGGGGTGCGACCTGTGCCGTTCGCTGATGCGCGCGCTCACCGCGGCGGGCGGTCGGCTGGAGACGTGCGCGTCCAACCAGCGGCACGGGGAGAGCCTGGTGAACGCGGTGGAAGGGTACGTCATGGGCGGTATCCAGGCAAAGGTTTTCCACGGGGTGTTGAACACGTACGCCGCCGACGACGCCGAGGCGGCGCGGGCGCTTCGGGCGATCGAGTCCCTGCCCCCTAACGCGCTGGGTTTGCACCCGAGCCACCTTCACGCGGTGGACTCGTTCGCCACGGGGACCATACGCGGCCTGACCAAGATGTCCTGCCCCAAGCACATGGCGACCGCGATCTGCGACGTGGTGCGGCACCTGGCAGCTAACTGCGCCCGGCTCAAGTCGTGGCGCGAGGAGGGTGCCGAGGAGGGTGCCGACACAGCTGTGGGAACCGACGAGCCCGCACCCGCGCCCGGCACCGACGACCTGCTCTCGCTGCTCGTGGTTCTCTTGGCGAAGTGCGGGCTTGCGAGTCCGGTGTCTCTGGCGATGTACGCGGACTCCTTCCACGTTCTTCTCGGGTCACAGCACAGTGGGGAGATTGGGTACGCGCTGGCGAACTTTTACGGGGCGGTGCAGTACGCGCGGTCGGAGCCGATGAGGGATCTGCTGATCGAGTGGGGGATAGCATTAGACGAACAGTAGTGCTAGCTAGTCGACGACGCTAGTTTTTAGAAACCGGTTGTTACCAACAGAAGCCAAAACATTGATAGGGTTACTCCACAACCGAAGGCGCGAGACCGTTCCGGCGTGACTTCTCGGGACGACAACGCTCCATGTCCTTCGTCGTTCGCGCACCGATCGCCGTCGCGCACCGCACCGCCGTCGTTCCACGTCGTACCACCGATCGACCCGCGCGTGCCCACACCGTCGCGACCCGCAAAGCCCGCAAATCTACGATGGCCCGCGCTGAGGCCTCGGCGTCCGCCGGTACCGGCGCCGACGTCGTCTTCGCGCTCGACTTCGACGGCGTCGTGTGCGACAGCGAACCCGAGAGCAGCATCAGCGGCTGGAAGCACGGGTTGGACCTGTGGCCCGAGGTGTTCGGCCCGGCCAGCGCCGAACAGGGGCGAGTGCTCGACGGGCTGAAGCGTGTGCGCCCCGTCGTGGAGACCGGGTTCGAGAACACCCTGCTGGCCAGAGCGCTCCTCGAAAAGATCCACACCGCGGACGACATCATCGCCGACTGGGGCGGGCTCATGCCAGGCCTCATGGAGCGGTGGAACTGCGACCGCGGCGAGATGGTGGCGGGGTACGGCAAGATCAGGGACGATTGGATGGCCGCCGACCTCAACGGGTGGCTCGCGCCCAACCTCGTGTACCCCGGCGTCGCGGAGGCGTGCATCGCCGCGGAGGAATCCACCCATTGCGACGTGTTCATCGTCACCACCAAGCAGGCCAGGTTCGCGCAGGCCATCATGGAGGGAAAGGGCGACCTGATCATCCCCGACGAAAGAGTCTTCTCGCAGACAGTCTCCGGTTTGCCCAAGACGGACGTCCTCGCGGATCTTCAGGCGCACGCCAGGGACGACGCCGTGCGTTTGGTGTTCGTGGAGGATAAGCTCAGCACCCTGGAGAAGGTGTGCAAGGTGGGCGCCGGGTTGGAGCGGTGGGAGCTGTTTCTCGTGGACTGGGGATACAACACGGAGGCGGAGCGAGCCCGGGCCGAGGCGGATCCGAGGATAACAGTCATAAACGTGGACCAGTTCGTCGGGATGCTCAGTACCTCCGCTGCGGGTGGGAAGTGAGCACGTCATAATCAGTATACCATCATAATCAGTTGCTACGCGATGTTCTCGTGTCCTATGTTCGCCACGATGACCGCCGCCTTCGGTGCGATCTTTTCTAAAGTTAACCTCACCGTGCAATCGTACTTGACGTGCGCGCCGGGGCACTCAAGCAACAAGCACTGCTCGATCGAGGACAAATCTTTTCCTCGCGCCACCATACGAGCGAACACGACTTGCAAGGGACTCATCGACGGATTGTACGCGGCGCATTCCATCGACCATCCCACGAAAGTTCCACCGCAGCTCGTTTTGATCGCGATACCGGCGCGCGATGAGCTATAGGGCGCGTACGCTTTACGCATCGCCTCGAGCGCGAGCGGCGCCAGGGCGTTCCAGTCGTCGCCGTGACGCTCCAGCAAACGCGTCAACGGCATCAAGTCATCCGACGGAGCCGCTTTCTCTCCGTGCACGTAAGCCAACGTAGCGAACTGAGGGTTCATGCCGGAAGCATCGACCGACGACTTTTCCAGCAGCAGCGTCTCGCCGTCGTCTAACAAGTCCATCGGCCCAAACGCGTGCGGCAAAAGCTCCGCCAGCGGCGACCGCCACTTCCTCGTCACGCATCGTAAGCCCGGGGCGTCGCGGAGTTCATTCATGAACTGTCTACAGTGTCCACACGGCGCATCCGTGGTCGCGATGGCTTCTAATTTACGTTCATCGTTGGCATTGGCCGTGACGAGCGCAAACTGCTCGGCGTGTATGGAGTGATTCAGCGGCACCGCGCTGATTTCCACGTTCACCCCCAAGTACACGTTCCCGCTCGTCCCTCGAGCCGCGGCGCCGACGTGAAATCGACTCGTCGGCGGTCTGGCGTACCTCGAAACGCTCTGCGCGAACCGCAAGAGCAAAGCATCCGCGTCATCGGTGGATAGCGCGCGCCGCGTCGTGCTCACGACGCTCTCGAGAATGACAAAGCTCCCTCGAGCGACGGCGTCGTCGACGACGCGCGCGATGACGTCTTCGTGCGCGTCCGCGGACATCGCGCGCGGGCGGGCGCCGAGACGACGTGTGACGACGGCGCGGTCAGGGTTTGTCCTCGACCTCTCTGCCATTCATCACTGCAAGTTTGGATAAATGGCTTGNNACCACGAGCTCCCGCCTCGCCGCANAGAGTGCGNAGCGTGCGAAGTGCCCTTGAGGCTCACGTGGCGGNGAGGATGTCGTCGGTGAACGCGTCGGCACCGGCGTTGGCGTGGCGTGGCGTCGTCGGCCAGCATCGCGTCCACCGCGCGCGACCGCCGTCGCATCATCGACGCGTCGGCGGAGCACGCGTCGTCATCGCCAGGTGCGAGGGCGGGGCGGCGAGGGCGATCGACCCTCGGCTCGACGCGGTCGT
>JGI24539J26755_10001303_pt1 | contig 11570 bp, 8 predicted proteins | sample NorSeaMetagenome_2_FD_26755 | JGI IMG/M metagenome (IMG submission 26755)
TTTTTTTTGCGAAAAACTTTTAATTATTAAGTGAATTACAAATTCATTTATAATTAACAGAAAAGCTAATCCCCTAGCAAAAGGATTTAGACGGACAATATTGGCAGACTTAAAAACACTTTTGAATATTTAAAGTTTGTTTGTAACAAAATTAAGACTTCTGAAGTTGTTTTAACTTGTCTACATTGAATAAACCATAATTACCTACACTGGATTACAACAACCAATTAAATAATATATACACTTTTTGAAGTTGTAAAGATTTTTAATTGATGGCTCTTTTACGCAAGCTAAACGCAGCTAAAACACCACCAAAGGCTCCAAATAGATGTCCTTCCCAGGATATTAATCGGTTTGTTGGTAAAACACCAAATATCAGTCCTCCGTAGAGAATAGTGACAACAATAGCAATCAGTATCGACTTTATATTTTTCTCAATGATTCCATTTGATATTAAAAAACCAGCCAAGCCATAAATGACTCCACTTGCTCCAATATGATTTCCGTAACCAGCAAATAACCATGTAAGCCCACCTCCTACTAAAACGATAATAGCAACAACGGGAATCCATCTTTTCTCATAAAAAACCGACAGTGTTAAAAGCAATACAAATAAAGGAATTGAGTTGGAAATTAAGTGGTAGAAACCACCATGTAAAAAAGGAGATGTGAAAATCCCAATTAATCCAGATTGAGTCCTAGGGATAATTCCAAAAGCGTTAATCTTAAATGGAACAATTAAATCAATGATTAAAATGCAGTAAAGAATCGCAATTAAAACACCTATTCCCTTTATATTTTTTAATATTTTCGCTCCCATCATCGAATGATCTGTTAAAAATAAATTACGCAAAACTGTCTATATTTAGCCTTTATTTCTTTTGAAGAACAAACTTATGAAAATCCCTTTGAATTTAAAGGTTTTGAGCTTACTTGTATTACTTGTTACTAGTATTGGTAAGGCAAAAAACATACAACTACTTTTAAATACAATTGCAGAAAACTCTAATGAACCTTTTGGAGCCTATGAAAAGCTATTTTACAAATCGTTAGAAGAAATAGACACTACTTTTAGTAAGGAAACAAATGAACAATTTAAATTTAAAATATACATCTCCCGTCAATGCAATCCGTAAAGTGATTAAAATCGGTGCTTAAAGTAAAAAAACAAAATTGATTTCAAAGCAGATTCGCTTCGAATTACAATGATTAGCTTATGTCAATAATTATCAAATTTTGAGCGATTTAACGAGGATAAACTAAACAAAAACCATTTGGTGAATAGGTGATTTCTAAAATATTCCAAGTATTTAAATTCCAAACAAGGCAACTATTTCATTACCTTTCACAAATAAAAAAACTAAACATGGAATCAGGATACTTACCACTTATTATTTCCCTTGTAGGAATATTTTTACTTCTTATCGGATCGGTATATACCGTAAAACAAAAAACTGCCGTAATCATTGAAAGATTAGGTAAATTCAATACTGTATCCATGGCTGGGCTAAAATTTAAAATCCCACTAATTGATAAAAAAGCTGGGTCTGTAAACTTAAAAGTAATGGAGCTACCAGTTGAGGTAGAAACAAAAACCTTAGATGATGTGTTCGTTAGAATGGTTGTTTCGGTGCAATACTTTGTAGTTGAAAGTCCTGAGCAAATTCAGAAATCGTTTTATAAGTTTGACAACCCGCACCGCCAAATTCAATCTTATGTATTTGACTCTATTCGTTCTGAAGTTCCAAAGCTAAGTTTGGATGATGTTTTCTCTGAAAAAGATAAAATTGCAGTAGCTGTAAAACATGAATTGCATGAAACGATCAAAGATTTTGGTTTTAATATTCTTAAAACGTTGATTACTGATATTGATCCTGATGCTAAGGTTAAGGAATCGATGAATGAAATAAATGCTGCTAAACGTATGAAGGAGGCAGCTAAGGAATACGCGCAAGCTGAAAAAATTAAAGTTGTTGCTGCTGCCGAAGCTGAAGCTGAAAGTAAAAAATTACAAGGAGAAGGAATCGCTGATCAAAGAATCGCTATCGCAAATGGATTAAAACAATCTGTAGAAGAAGTTAGAGGCGCAATGGAAGAAGGTGTTACGGGTCGTGATGTAATGAACATGTTATTTATGACCCAACATTACGACACAATCGGTCGTTTAGGTGAAACTGGAGTAAATACTATTTTTGTTCCTTATTCACCGAATTCTGTTGGAGATTTACAGACACAAATTCAAAGTAGTTTATTGGCTGTTGAAGCTCAAAAGAAGGCTTAATAGCCATAAACGGATAAAGTGTACAAGTAAAAAAAGCCCTTTAATTAGGGCTTTTTTGTGTTTTGGATATTTCATATGAAAAATAGTCATTAAGTGGTAGGACTGACGAAACGTTAAGCAAGTACTTAAAGTTCCCACGCTGCGCTATGGATGACGTAAATCGGTGGTAGTAACCAATTCAACAATGGAGAATTTCTTAAAAAGGAGGAAGTAAAAAAAGGAGACGCACTATTTTTTACTTCATAACAAACAAACGAAATAACAACCAAAACCGTCATTCAGAAGAAGGTACGACTGCCGAAACTTTAAGCACCCGCGCTTGCGATCTGAATGAATTAATGTATACAAACATGATATTATTAATCACCCCCAAATGACTTCTCTCTTAATAAAAACAGTAACCAGCGTACCCGTAATTTCACCCTCCTTTACTATGTCATCCACTTTGTAGCTAGATTCAAACTCTCCAGACGATAAATTCTTTAATCGATTCTGAATGACATCCAAAGCAATTGATTTATGCTGTTGTGCTTGCTGTGCTTTAAGCTGTTTTGCCTTCTTTCTACCTACACCATTATCCTCAATACAAACCTTTAAAAACTCACCTTCCAAATCGAACGACAAGTTAATCTCCCCTACCAATTCCAAACTAGCAATCCCATGAATAATCGCATTCTCTAAAAAAGGCTGAATTAACATCGGTGGAATTCCTTCTTCTTCAGAATCAATATCTGCACTAACTAGAACACTATATTTAAACGTATTATTTCGAGTAAACTTCTCAATACTCAAGTAATTCTCCAACATCCCAATTTCCTGATCCAAAGAAATGTAGTTATCCATCGAACTCTCCAAAATCTGGCGCATCAACTTAGAAAACTTACTTAAACTATGTCGAGCCCCTTTGTTATCCTCCTCTCTAATTTGATCTTGAATTGCATTTAAAGCATTAAATATGAAGTGCGGATTCATTTGAAGTCTTAACGCCTTCTGCTCCATTTCTAACATTTCCTTTTCCAACCTAAGTTTTTCCGCCTCTTCATTCGCTCTAAGCTTAATTCCGCCAATCCGTTTTTTAATAATCAACACCGTAACACCAATCAACCCAGCAATAACCAATGCCAAAAACCAAATTTTGTAAAAGAAAGGCGCTGAGATTGTAAAGTAGAAATTAAGCTGTTCACTTTCTATCCCATCCTTATTAATCGCAATAGCTTGGAAAATATACTTCCCAGGAGAAAGGTTACTAAAGAAAATTTCGTTTTGAGCAATCACCGGCGACCATCTTCCATCACCTCCATCCAATCGCCATTTGTATTTCAATCCATTAGGACGCGATAAATCATTCCCATCTAAAACAAAACCAACGTGATTGTCTTTAAACTCTAAGTTCAAATCTCCAGCAGTGTACCAGTTTAGAATATTAGGCTCATACCTTGTCCCTTGTATATTTTCATAAAACAAATTAACAGATGCCAATGAAATCTTTGGCGCTTTAGCCGAATTTAAAATAGCACCAACAGGCTTTTTCATTAAGCCGTTTATCGTTCCCCACCAAATATTTTTTTGCTTATCAACAGTAACAGCTCCTTGAGTAGTTTCTAAACCAATAAACCCCTCGGATAAACCAAAGGACTTCACTTCCATATCTTTTTTAAACGGATTAGAGATTCGATCTACTCCTTTCGCGCCACCAACCCACAATTGATTTTTAGCATCACAAGCGACGCTGTAAACGTTTTCAAAATTCAATCCATTTGAGGTGTTTAAATTCCGAACCACAATTGTTTCAGCGTAAATATTTAAGACATCAACGCCACCATTAGCGGTTGCTAAATACATATTCCCCAAATCATCCTCTNCTATATCCCGAATCGTATTATCAGATAACCCTTCTTTAGTTGTCATTTTAATCAATCCGGTATCCGAAATACAACCAATTCCCCTACCCCTTGTTGCATACCAAATACGATTAGAACGATCGCACAGTAAAGCCGTAACTCGATTGTAATGTAAGTTTTGATTGTTTACATTAAAAAATTGCACATTTGATAAATCAGGTGAAAATTTAGAAACCCCACTAGAAGTTGCTACCCATATATTCCCTTCTTTATCTTCAACAATATCCTTTATAAATTTTGATTCCAAATGTTTTCTAGACTTGTACGTTTTGGACTTCCCTTCTTTCCAAACCGTTAAACCGCTTCCCTCCGTTCCAATCCACAATCGCCCCTTAGAATCATCCAGAATTGCTTTTATCTTTTGAGGATAAATGTTTTGATTCAAACCATATTCAACAAACTCATTCTTGTTAAGTTTGTATAGCTTCCTTGCATTTGTACTTACCCAAACGCCCGAATCTTGAGAAGCTGCAACTGTGTAAATGTATTTCCCTTCTAAGCCCTTGTTTCCGTTGTAACTCTTAATGGATGATCGTCCATATTTTAATAACCCGCCACCCGATGTTCCAATCCATATTCCGCCCCAACTATCTTTAAAAACAGTACGGCAGTTTTTGGTTGGTAAATGTTGTGAATCATCAATTGGGCGAATCGTTTGTGTTTTTAAGTCATAAATTAAAACCCCATTTTTAAACGTGGACAACCACATTTCTTCTTCATTAAAATAAATATCCAATACAATCAGTCCATTCGTTTTAGGAATAAAAGTTAATTTATCACCCTTAACTTTAAACACGCCCTTACCGTAAGTACCAACCCATATTTCGTTAAACTTACCTTCTGCAAAACATTGTGGAAATGAATTCCCAACTTCATGAATAGTGTAATGCTTAGATGTACCGTTTTTAAACCGTGTTAATCCTTTATTGTGAGCAACCCATAAATTTTGAAAATCATCAAAATAAAGATCTGTAATTGAATTACCTGGTAAACCAATGTCTTTAGAGATATTTACGTTTTTCTTATTTTCCCTTTTGTAAACCCCATTAGAAGTTCCAAAATATAGTTCTTGCTTTTTAGATTCGGCAATTGAAGAAATGGACACTTTAAACGACTCTCCTTCTAATTTGAAGTTCCGAAACCGAATTCCGTTATACAGCGACAAACCATTTGAAGTTCCTACCCACAAGTTATCTTTTGAATCATGAAAAACAGTAGAAACGAAATTATTCACCAAGCCTTCCTGCGTTGTGAAAACATCAAAATTAGCTCCATCAAAACTAGCTAACCCACCTCCACGAGTAGCTAGCCATAGCTTTCCATTGTGATCTTCGGTGATATCGTAAACTTGAGATTGAGGTAAGCCATCGGCAATTGAATAAGATTTCAACTCAAAATCCTGAGCAAAATTATTCAACTGAATAAGTACAAATAAAAAAGCTACCCAAAACTTCATATTGCTAAAATATAAAAAGTATGGATAGCTTGATTCCCCTTGGTTAACTCTTCTTACTTTTTAAGTAATACCCTTTTAAATACCTCTCCATTTGCAGCCTTAAATTTTAAGTTAAAAAAGGCATTTTTTTATTCTAGTTTGGATTTTTTTGAAAGTAAACTGTCTTTCCTATTTGATCAATTACAGATAAATAAAAAAGCTCTTCATTCATTTTAATATATAGTTAATTGTAAATTGAGGGAAGTTAATCTTGAACAATGCTAGAATAAAATACATAGGCCCAACATCAGAATAACTTGATTCCTTAAAAGTTGAAATAATTTTCAAACGATAATGTTAGACTTCCTTTTGTAACATGCGATCGTAAAAAGTTATTAAGACAAATCACTGGTTTTTATGTTTGTAGTTGAATACTCATTTCTACTTCCATAAGTGCTTTCTTCACAGCTTACAAAATCACCATGATTTTCTTTTGGATTGGTGTTAAGTAATTAATAAATCAATTCAAATGCACTTCTGTAAGAATCAATAGCATTAATGTAATCTAAAAACTCATTATACAGTTTACTTTTTACACCAATAGTGGCACTATCACCAATCACTACCAGCTTACGTTTTGCTCGAGTTAAAGCCACGTTCATTCTGCGTTCATCGGATAAAAATCCGATTTCACCTTGTTCATTACTCCTAACTAACGAAATATAAATTACATCACGTTCCTGCCCCTGAAAGCCATCAATTGTATTTACAACGATTTTAGACTTTATTCCTGGATCAATATCAGACTCCTCTAACAAAGTCCTAATACACTCAACTTGTGCTTTATATGGCGATATAAATCCGTAATTATCAGGTAATTCATAGCCCGAGTTGTTAATCGATTCGATGTAATTCGTGAAATGTTTAAGAAGTAAATATGCTTCCTCTTTATTGTAGGAACTTCGCGTATCTGGATGTTGACTTTCAAAGTAACCTGTACCAGCTGTATCAATAAACTCAACCACCTGATCGTCAGAATAAACCTTAGCGTTTACATTACTTGAATTTGCTTTTAAAATGCCTTTATAAAAGTAATTACTTGAAAACTTCATGATCAACTGGTTCATTCGGTATTGCTCGTTCAACAACACTTCAGCCTGATTTCGTTTTATTGCTTTTTCAAAAAGGGTTTCCTTTAAACCCTTCTGTCCTGCCTCATAACATTTAACCGTTGGCGGTAGCTGTAAATGATCACCTGCAAAAACTACTTTGTTCGATTTGATAATCGGAATCCAAGTTGCTGGCTCCAGTGCTTGTCCTGCTTCATCAATAAAAACAGTGGTGAATTTGGAATGACGTAGTTTAGGGTGATTAGCACCTACTAACGTACTTGCAACAACTCTTGTAGAGAATAAAATATCATCCACAATATCTTGATAAGCGCGTTCCGCATCCTTTTTTAAAGACCTTGCTTCTAATCGGATCAGCTTACGCTGTTCCCGTTCATCGGTGCCAAAACTGCGCTTCCACTTTCCGCCTAACTTAAAACACTCTTCAGACCGTTTTCTTAAATCTTTTAATAATTTATAATCTTGATGATTGGCTATTTTGGATTCTAATGTTAACCCCAATATCTCTTCTGTAACCCTTGCAGGATGTCCAATTCGAACAATACTAATTCCTTGCTGAGATAATTTTTCCGTTAATAAATCAACAGCAGCATTACTTGGAGCACAAACCAATACTTGTGATTCTGATTTTAAAGTTTCTTTTATTGCTTCTACCAAAGTAGTTGTTTTCCCTGTTCCTGGAGGACCGTGAATAATCGCGAAATCTTCTGCTCCAACTACTTTTCTTACGGCCTTTTGTTGACTTGAATTCAAATGACTTATCGTGGATATTTTTACATCTTTAAAATAAGGCGCCTCATAACCCAAAATCTTCTTTTGCAATTCGATTAATCGTACCGATTCGGTTTTAATAAGCTCATTTAAAGCCCAATTCATTTCTTTGTAGCTGCGGTCGTCAAACAGTAGTTGAACAGCTAATTTACTATGCGTTATCCAATTGGGAAATTCATCAGCGTTAATGGTGATAAACATTTCATTATGTTTCACTTTATTCACAACTCCCTTCACACACATCGATTCGTCACCAGTTGCAAACACATCAACCAACTTTCCACTGGAAAAACTATGATTATCATTATGCTCCCGTGGTCGTTCTACTTTTATTAATAAACGTTCACCAGCATCGTACTTATGTTCCATTAAACTGCAGGAATGCCACAATACACCATTGGCTTTGCGCTGCTTAAACGAAGTACTTTGCATTTTTTTTTGATACTGAGCCAAATCTTCTTTTTTCTCTAAATTGAGTAACTCTATAAGATATGTGAAATCATTTACGGGATTCTTAGCCATATTTCAAAGATATGTTGAATTCTTATGTTATATTTGAAATGCTCTTAGAAAAGGAATTGAATGGCTGTGACAAAGCAAAAAATTACTCAACTTTTACTTAGTGGAACGGACGAAAGAACGATATCCAACGATAATGGACTTTCTAATTACGGTATCGCATTTGATGATGATAACTTAATCAACAGAGGATCATGCACCTGTAACCTTATCACCGAGAACCATATCGAATTTTTACGAAATAAAATTTCAGGGAACGAAACAGATGCAGACTGGGCTTCTCTTGTGAACGAAGTGCAGGACGGTATTAAAATGGAGATCTCAGGAACTACAGACACCAACTACGAAGTGTTTTTTGGACCTTCCGGTACTGATGTTGTTTACTTTCCTATATTGTTTTCTAGAGAACGTTTTCCCGATAAAAAAATCCTAAACATCGTTACATGTATCGAAGAATTAGGATCAGGTACATTGTTTGCCGGTCAAGGAAAATACTTCGCGGGAACGAGCCAATTTGGAAAAAAAATCCCAAAAGGTGAAGCTATAATTGACCAAAAGTATATCGACACTGAGTATTTAAGTGCCCGTTGTGCCAAAGGAACAATTGAAAACCCAAAAGAAAATCTAAAAGACCTAATTGTTTCTAACCCCGACCTTAACATCATAGTTAGTTTGGTTGTTGGTTCAAAATCTGGAATTGAAGATAATTTATCATGGATTGATGAGTTAAATGCCGACAATGTTCTTTGGAATGTTGATATGTGCCAATTCAGACATAGTCCAGAATTAATCGAAAAGCTAACTAAAAAAGGCGTTTCGGTTATGATTACCGGTTCTAAATTTTATCAAGCACCTCCATTTTGCGGAGCAATATTGATTCCTGAAAGATGGATAAAAAGAATTGAGCACGTAAATAAACTAAAACACTTTGATCTTTTCGATCAAGTTTTCTCTAAATTCGATCTTCCTGAAATTTTAAGAAATAAAACCAACCTCCCATCAAAAATTAACAAAGGTGGCGTAGTAAGATGGTTAGCAACTTTGAACTCAATTAACAAGTTGAGAGCTATTGGTAAACCGCAAATTGAAAGTATTATACAACATTGGAATAAAGTTATTAATATTGAACTCGGAAAGTATGATGAATTCGTACTTATGCCGGATCAAAAAATGACAAACCCTACCATTATTTCATTTCAAGTAAAGAGCAAGACCGGACTCCTTAACCATCAGGAAATGAGAAAGTTATTCTTCTCAATAGTTGAAAAAAACCATACAGGACTACCAAAGGAAAGAATCTTCATTGGTCAACCTGTTGCTTACGGTGATAAGTCGTTTTTAAGACTAGCAATTGGAGCAAACAACATTGTTGAAATGAACGAAAGAGGTGCTGCCGAATTCGAAATAGACAAGCGAATTATTGCTATTGTTAAAGAAAAACTAATCGAATTTGAAATCAATCAGTAAATCAACCGCTGAAAAATTATACGCTGCAGCAAAAGCAAACGGATTAACCAGTACAAAAGCTGATTTCGTTTATTCCAAAAAAGCTCTAGATTACCGTTTATCGCTGCTGCAAGATCATTTCCCTAAAAACACATTGCATGCCATTGCTGTTAAAACGTGCAGTGAACCGGAAGTATTAAAGCACATTGCCTCGAAAGGCTTTGGATTAGAGGCTGCCTCTATCGAAGAAGTTAAACTGGCGCAAATTGCTGGAGTTCCAAATGATAAAATAGTGTTTGACTCCCCTGTTAAAACGAGAGAAGAAATTAAATACTGTCACGAATTTGTTCAAGGGGCATTAATTAATGTAAACTGTTTTGAGGAAATTGAACGCTATCCAGCCGACTTTACAGGAAAACTAGGATTACGCATTAATCCGTTAATTAACGTTGATACCGATAAGAATTTAAACGTTTCTAAGCTTAATTCTAAGTTTGGAATTCCAATCACCCAAAAGGATCAAATATTCAAAGTATTAACTGAATCGAGTCGGTTCACAGCAATCCACTTTCACATAGGATCTGGGATATCAGACTTCGCTCCTAACTTAAAAGCGTTTCAAGTAATTACTGATTTGGCTTCCGAAGTTAACGCAATAAGAACAGAAAAAGGATTTGAAAATAAGATTGATACAATTGATATTGGTGGTGGAATAGATTTTGATTTAGAGTCGGAGACAGCAGGAATCAAAACCTTTTGTAATGCTTTAATAGAAATAAACAAAATAACTGATTTTAAATTAGTTACTGAATTTGGAAAATTCATACACGAACAGAATTCGTTCGCAATTTCCACAGTAGAATACATCACAAAAAACACACCCGAATCTCACAACGCCTTCATCCATATCGGGGCAGATCTGTTTTTAAGAAAGATCTATTCCCAAATGAACATTCACTATCCTATTTCCGTTTTAGGAAAAGAAGGCGAAGTTCAAACCTATAGAATTGTTGGTCCATTATGTTTCGCAGGAGATGTTTTATATGAATCGGTGAAACTCCCGATTTTAGAGGAAGGAGATCAAATCATGTTATTCAACACTGGCGCAAATACACTAAGTATGTGGTCAAGGCATTGTAGCCGTGAAGAAGTGAACTTTGTTTTTGTTTAAGGTTGGGTAATCTGCTAAAATACAAAAAGCTTAATTGAAACTTCTTACTCTAAGAAAAAGTGTTTTCTAATTACATTTGCATCAATAAGATAGCTGAGGAAGCGCCCTAGCTAAAAAGGTGATTTGAAGTTCAACTTCAAACCAACAGAAGAATAAACAATCTATTGGATTGAATGATTTCATATATTTGATGTTAACTAACTTGTCCGTTGTATTAAGGAACAACTTGGTTAACATGATTATTATAAGCAATACTAAAACACGGAGTTCAATACAACACCAACAATGAGCACAGAAGAAAATCACGAGAACATACACTCTGACAAACTAAAAACAGAGAATAATCAGGATGAGAAAACGCCTGCTAAAAAAGTTAAGAGACAAGCTACCCAAGAACAATTGGATGATCCCTTTCATAGGGTGAAACTAGTTGACATATTAGAAAGTTTGGTGAGTCATTATGGTTGGAAATACCTGTCAGACGAAGTGAACATTCTCTGCTTCAAGCACAACCCGACAATGAAAGTAAGCCTTAAGTTTTTAAGAAAAATGAAGTGGGCTAGAGAGCATGTTGAGGACCTCTACTTGAGAATGTTGGATGAAGGAATAGACCCAAAAGGTCAAAAGAACCTCAATTAAAACAAAAAAAACGGGGACGCGCCTAACTTAAAAAATCATGGAACGAAATCTAACTTAAAAACAAACGAAAGCACTTATCGACACTTGCTTCAAGCAATATGAAATCAAGCATAAAAAGGGCTTTTATCACACAAAAAAAAACTAAAAAATTCTTTTACAAGCCACCTCTTCGACTCCGCTCAGAGTGACGTAATTATCCATAAGTGCTAATTTTCACTCTGAGCGGAGTCGAAGAGTTTGAGCATTCGTTTTAATTTACTCCATCTCAAAATAGCCC
>JGI24539J26755_10001306_pt1 | contig 11556 bp, 7 predicted proteins | sample NorSeaMetagenome_2_FD_26755 | JGI IMG/M metagenome (IMG submission 26755)
CCCCGCCTGCGTCACGACACCGAACTCGACCTCCCCCGCGAAGTACCTCGGCGCGATGATGAGGCTCGGAAGCGCGAACGTCGCAAACTCGTACGCGTTGGTGAACAGTGCGAGGTTGCGGCTCCACGCGATCTTCCTGAGGAGCACGGACGCGACGATTGTGAGGAACCCCCGGGCGGCGGCAGCCTCACGCTTGGCCCCGCCGTACAGGGCGATGGACTCCGCGTGTTCCCTGGCGCGGACTAAACCGAACCTCAAGTCCGCCTCCCTTCGAAGCGCCTGGAAGTGGAGGCCCATGAGCTTGCTGCCGAAGAGCCTGGTGGTGACGATCGTGCCGAAGAGCGAGTACCCGAAGCAGAAGATTAGTAGCGTCGGGGAGATGCTCCAGAGGACGCCGAAGAAGGCTCCCATGCTCAGCAGCTTCTGCGCTACGGCGAGTAGCAGCCCGTTGCAGCTCTGTACGTAGTTCCTGGCATCTTCGCAGATCCGTTGGTCCGGGTTGTCCATCGTGCCTTCCGCCTTCAACGCGAAGTACGCGTGGTTGCTGAAGTACTTCTTCACCAGCAGCCTGGTGAGCCACAGGCGCCACTCCAGCTCCACCAGGTTCTGGACGTAGTGGTATATCGCAAAGAGCGGCGCGGCGATGACTATGATGACTATGTACCTGTTGATGGCGTCGTAGAACGCGGGCTGGTTCTTCTCGCTCAGCGCGGTCATCATATCCCTCTGGACGTACGAGAACACCACCATGAGCCCCGTGGTGAGCGCGCAGAGCACCAGCATTATCCCGAGCAGGACCCTGGCTCGAACTTTTTGGTCGCCGTAGTAATAAATCCTCGCGAGCTTGAGGGCTCTTAGGAGCGTGGGCCAAAACTCAGCCTGTTTGCCGTCCACGACCTCGTCGTTCTCCATCGACGCCTTCTTGACCCTGGACAGGGGCTTACTGGACTTCGCACCCTTGGCGCCGTCGTCGGTGCCCATCGTGACGGACCGTGATTCGACGTTCGGATGGTGACCGAGGGTATTAAATCCGGCGACAGCCTTGAGGGCGCCGAGGACCTGCCCGCCGGTGGTCTCCGGCTCTCTTCCCGCGCCGCCCCGTCCGAGTAGGGACTCTGTGCTCGAAGGGGCGACGGGTCCGCGCTCGGGGTCTTCCTCGATGTTAACCGCCCCCGCGTGCGAGGAGCGCGCGGTGACCTATGACATCGCGAAAGGGCACCCCCGAAAACTGTGCAGCAGAGATTTTGTGGCAGCGAAGACAGATTNTGGGCGGCACTTCCAGGGAGCGCGGGCGTCATCTCGATCTCCACGGAGGAGGCGGGTCGAGGTAGTCGAACACNAGAGAGATGTCTGCGCGACGGTTCCTGAACACCGCGTTCGGCGTGTCCAACGGCGGGCTCGCCGCGTGGGGCATCGCGGGCGCTGGAGCGTATTACTTCATGTACCTCCCCGAGAAGCAGAGGGCCGACGCCGAGGTGATCCGGGCGGCGAACGCGGGGAAGCTGATGAAGCAGAAGAACTACGTGGAGTTCGTGAANGATCACGAGGCGAAGNAGGGCNAGGGTGGCGGTAAAGGGGGATGGNTCGGAGGATGGTTCGGCGGCAAGAAGCAGTAGGCGACGACGAGAAGATCGAGGAGAGTTGGATTTCCAACCTCCTCTCGTCGCTGAGTTGGGACACCCGTGGGGGCGCGCCTTTAGTCNTAGAGCGCTCCCGACGGCGTCAACGTCATCCCAATNGTAATGAGATCGCTCATGATCGTTAATCCCGTCGTGTACTAAACCCGACACGCCACAGGGCGCGCCGATACCCCCGCCCGAAGCCTCTCTAAATATCTGCCACAAAATCGCCCGGCTGTCGCCACGTGCCCATCAGTAACACTTAAGTCGATCGCGACCTCCACTCCCGGATACACCGCGGTGAAGCGCGTGAGTCACCGTCGCGGGCCGCCCNTAAAGTCATCGGCACGAGTCGATCGCGCTGATACTTCCGTGATCGGTCGAGAAGCGCCGCGGAGAAGCGCGCGTTTGAACCTCATCGAAACGGCGCCGGTTGGGTACATCGATAATCCAAGATGTCGGGCTCGCAGGCGCGACGCGCGGCGTCCCGGCTGTACGCCGCGGGCTCCCGCGCGTCCCCCCCTTCCGTGATCGCGCGCGCGCTCGGACTCGACGCCGCGCCGCTGCTCACCCGGGGATCGTCGCCATCGCCGGGACCCGCGTGGCATCACCGCGCGGCACCCTTCAGCGCGTCCGCCCACGCCGCCGCCGACGATCGCACCCTCGCGCGAAACATNGGAATCTCCGCGCACATCGACAGCGGCAAGACCACCTTGACCGAGCGCATCCTCTTCTACACGGGCCGCATCCACGAGATCCACGAGGTGCGCGGTAAGGACGGCGTCGGCGCCAAGATGGACTCGATGGAGCTGGAGAGGGAGAAGGGCATCACCATCCAATCCGCGGCGACGTTTTGCAAGTGGAAGGACAGCGACATCAACATCATCGACACCCCGGGCCACGTCGACTTCACCATCGAGGTGGAGCGCGCGCTCCGCGTCCTCGACGGTGCCATCCTGGTGCTGTGCTCCGTGGGCGGGGTACAGTCGCAGTCAATCACGGTGGACAGGCAGATGCGCAGGTACAACGTCCCGCGGCTGTGCTTCGTGAACAAGTGCGACAGAACCGGCGCGGANCCGTGGAGGGTGCTGAAGCAGGTGCAGGACAAGCTCAAGCTCAACGCCGCGGCGGTTCACATCCCGATCGGCCTGGAGGAGAATCACGCGGGCGTCGTGGACCTCGTGCGCATGGAAGCCGTGACCTTCCACGGCCCCAACGGCGACGACATCAAGATCGGCCCCATCCCCGACGAAATGAAGGCGCTCGCNGATGAAAAGCGCAAGGTTCTCGTGGAAGCCGTCGCGGAGGTGGACGAGGAGCTCGGCGAGATCTTCCTGATGGGCGAGGATCCCACGTTGGATCAGCTCAAGGCTGCGATCCGCCGCGCCACGATCGCTCGCGAGTTCGCGCCGCTCTTCATGGGATCGGCGTTCAAGAACAAGGGCGTGCAGCTCCTGCTGGACGGGGTGGTGGATTACCTCCCGGCTCCGCACGAGGTTGAGAACATCGCGCTGGACCTCAACAAGGAGGAGGAGGAGGTTAAACTCGTGTCGGACCCCAAGGCACCGCTCGTGGGTCTGGCGTTCAAGCTGGAGGAAGGACGGTTCGGTCAGCTCACGTACCTGCGAATCTACCAAGGTAAAATCGCCAAGGGCAACTCGCTGGTGAACACGTCCACCGGCAAGAAGCTCAAGGTTCCCCGGCTGGTTCGCATGCACTCGGAGGAGATGGAGGAGGTGAACGAGGCGTCCGCGGGTGAGATCGTCGCGCTCTTCGGCGTGGAGTGCAAGTCCGGCGATACCTTCACCGACGGCACCGTCAACCTGGCGATGACCTCGATGAAAGTGCCCGAGCCGGTGATGTCCCTCGCGGTGGCGCCGAAAGCCCGCTCCGAATCCGCCGGCTTCTCCAAGGCGCTCTCGCGTTTCCAGCGCGAGGATCCCACGTTCAAGGTCAGGCTCGACGAGGAGAGCGGGCAGACCATCATCAGCGGCATGGGCGAGCTCCACCTCGACATCTACATCGAGCGAATGAAGCGCGAGTACAAAGTGGAGGTTGACGTCGGCGAGCCCAGAGTCAACTACCGCGAGTGCATCACGCAAAAGGCGAGTTTCGATTACCTCCACAAGAAGCAGTCCGGCGGCAGCGGCCAGTACGGCCGCGTCGTGGGGTACGTGGAACCNTTGGAGGAAGGCAACCAGGGTGTGGAATTCGAGAACGGCATCATCGGTAACGCCATCGCGCCCGGGTACATCCTTGCTTGCGACAAGGGGTTCAAGGAGGCGGCGCAAACCGGCGGTTTGATCGGGCACCCCGTGGAGGGCGTCAAGATCGTGCTCACCGACGGCGCGTCGCACGCGGTGGACTCGAGCGAGATGGCGTTCAAGATCGCCGCGCAATCCGCGTTCAGGCAGGTGTACGAGAACGCCAAGCCACGNATCNTNGAGCCGGTGATGAGCGTGGAGATCACNGTCCCGAACGAGTTTCAGGGCACCGTCATCGGCAACGTCAACCGCAGGAAGGGTACCGTNAAGGACAGCACCTCGGAGGGCGACGACGTCATCATCACATGCGACGTCCCGCTGAAGAACATGTTCGGGTATTCCACGGAGCTCAGGTCCATGACCCAGGGCAAGGGTGAGTTCACCATGGAGTACAACACCCACGCGCCGGTGACCCAGGACGTGCAGGCGGAGCTCTGCCAAGAGTACGGCAAACGGCAGAAACACTGAACGGACTAAGAGTCTTNACTAAACCCCATTATTTTNAATTAACCAATCGACCAAGTCTCTACTAGAGTGACNATCACGCGCTCGCGGGCTCCGGGACCTTATTATCCGGCGCGGCCAGGTCGAAGTGCGCGCGCAGCGTCGGCGCCACCTCGTCGAGCGAGTTGACGATGAAGTGCGGGACCATCTCCCCGGTCAGCGCGTTTGTCACCGTCAAGCCGTTATCCTCCGTGTCGCCGTCCTCGGTACCGTCCGTCCCCCCGTCCCCTTCCTCCCCGCCGATCCTCCATTTGCCCTCGGTGTCCAGCAGCACGGTCACGCATCCCGCGCGGTTACCGCTCACCACGTCGTCCTTTGCGGAATCACCGATCATGACGATTTGATTCGGCGGTAGGTTCCATTGAGCGCATATGTGCAGGAGGGCGTCGGGCGCGGGTTTGTAGGGCTTGAACTCCCGCGCGAGCGCGGGGGCGAAGGGCGGGAGGGTCCACGCGTTGGCGTGGAAGTGCGCGACGGACGCCTGGACGTTGCGCGTCACCAGCCCGCGCGGCAGTCCTTTCGAGTCGAGAAAGGCACCCAGCTTCTCCGCCCCGGGCATGGCCTTCATGGTGGCCAGGGCCTCCGTCTCCATCTCGTGGATGATGTCGTTCGCGCGCTTGCGCTCCGTCTCGGGCCACGACTCGATCTCCGTCAGGATGTCTCGCGTCTTGCACCCCACGCGCCTGTACATCTCGGCGAAGTCGTGGTTGGGCACCGTGAGCGTGCCATCCATGTCGAAAATCACGCCTCGCAGCGTGCGTCTCTCCATCGGCTCTCCCGGGGGGTCCGCCGCCTGGGCCCTCGCGACCATGTTACGCGTGATACGGACCGACGTGGATGTGACTCTTCTGGTGGCGTGCCCGACGTGCCGGGAGGAGAGGTGACAGGTGAGGCGCTGCAGCACCCCCAGCGACATTGCACAGTGGACCACGTCGCCAGAGCCGTACCGCCATTGACCTCCACCCTGAAATGCTCTCGACCAATCAAAGGCCGAGACGGCTTCAAACTGCCGCCCAACCACCTCTTGATTTTTTTTCGGGCTTGGCTGGCGGCGTGCCTCGGAGCGGCCTCATACCGCCACACGGAACCGCGATTATTCGCTCGCATCCGCCGCATTCACAGAGGAGCTCCGCGCCCTCATGTAAACGCCTTCTGCTGGTCTTCAAGTAGTCGGTCAACCTGTCTTCACACGCCTTTCTCGTCAGCGATTCGCTGTAAACTTCCAAAGGATCTCCCTCCTTTGCATGTCCCGACGAGCTCCTCAGTCGGTGCTCCGTTGAACGCTCAGACGCTTCATCATCACGATTCCTTAATCACCATCCACTAAGATGGCTACCGTCAACATCGGCGCCTCCAATGGTGCGTCCCCGGCCCGGAATACCCCCTCACTCCCCCCGATTCCGAGCCAGCTAGCGCGAAACCAAACCCGCGCCTTGAAGATCTCGCCTCGACCACCCGACTGACGCCCGCCCGCCTTCCTTTCTCACCCGACAGCCGGCGACCAGTTCTACCGCTACAAGATGCCCGCGATCCAGTCCAAGATCGAGGGTCGCGGTAACGGCATCAAGACGAACATCCCCAACATGGTCGACGTCGCCAAGGCTCTCGCCCGCCCGCCCACCTACACCACAAAGTACCTGAGCTACGAGCTGGGCGCGGTGTCCAAGTGCGACGACAAGAGCGGCACGTACATCGTCAACGGTGCGCACACCGCGCAGGTCCTCTCGCAGCACCTCGAGGGCTTCATCAAGCGCTTCGTGCAGTGCCACGCGTGCGGCAATCCCGAGACGGTCATCAACATCACCAAGAAGGACACCATCACGCTCAAGTGCAAAGCCTGCGGCTTTGTCTCCGACGTGGACATGAGGCACAAGCTCACCACCTTCATCCTCAAGAACCCACCCGAGAAGGACAAGAACGCCTCCAAGAAGGACAAGCAGCTGAGGCGCGCCGAGAAGGAGCGCGAGGAGGAGGGCGCCGAGCTCGACAGGCAGGCTGAGGAGGAACGCCGCCGCCGCAAGAAGGAGGCCAAGGAGGGCAAGGGTGAGAAAAAGTCCAAGAAGGAAAAGAAGGAAAAGAAGGAGAAGAAGAGCAAGAAGTCCAAGGGCGACGACGACGACGCCGAGGGCTCCGGCTCCCCCAAGCGCGACTCCGACTCTGACCCCGAGCCCTCCGACGACGACGACGACGACGACGACGACACCGTCTGGGCCACGGACACATCCGCCGTCGCCGCGCTCGCCCGAGCCAAGGAGCAGCTCACAGACGCCTCAGCCGCCATGGTCGAAGTCGCCGCGGACGAACTCGAGAAGAAAGCCGCGATCGAGGCGGCCGAGTCCGAGTCCGAGGAGGAGGAGGACGAGCGCATCGCCAAGGTTCGCGGCTACGTCACCAAGCACGACGCGAAGGAAACGGCGGAGTACCTCGTCTCCGACAAGCTCGGCTGCGAGTCCAAGGAGCTCGGCGTGCACTTCCTCGTCGAGGCGCTCTTCGACGAGGACGAACCCTTGGTGCCGCAGATCAAGGCTAAGAAGGCGTACATGATCGCCGCGTGCGGCCAGGATGCCAAGCTTCAGACGGCGCTCGTCTGCGCCGTCGAGCTGTTCATCACGGAGTCGGCGACTGAGCAGTTTAAGCAATACGTCGCCATCCTCAAGGAGCTCTACGACGAGGACGTCCTCGACGAGGAGATCATCCTGAAGTGGGGCGCCGATCCCAAGTCCGCCGCCAAGTTTGGCGTCGAGCTGGAGACCAGCCAGGCTGTCCGCAAGCAGGTGAAGCCCTTCCTCGAATGGCTCGCCCAGGACGACTCAGACTCGGACTGATGAAGTTGATTCAGACTCGGACTGACGAACCGCCGCACACATTCTTTGTCGCAAACTTACAGAGGCGTAGTAACTCACGGACGCCGACACCGTCTCTTTTAATATTCGACCTAGACATCGCAAGACTCTTCTCGCTCGCGTTTCATCCGTTCCCACACGGCCGCGCGCACGTACAGCGGAACGCCGACGCCGTCCCCGCCACCCTTCAACTTTTCTACCAGAGCCCCGACAGCCGCCTCGGTATCCGCCAGCGAACACCCGGTGTCGATTATGAAATCCGCGCGCTTCCGTTTCTCGCCGTCGGGAACCTGCCTCGCCAGGATGTCCTCGAACTTCTCCGCGCTCATCCCCGGCCTGGACAGCACCCGCTCCCGCTGCGTCTCCTCGCTCCCGGCGCTGACCACCGCGACGGCGTCAACCGTGGACTCGTACCCTTTCTCGTACAGCAGCGGTATGTCGAGGACCACGAGCGCCTCCCCCGCGCGCTCCGCGTCCTCCAGGAACTTCCACCTGGATGCGTCGACGAGCGGATGGACGATGGCTTCCAGCGCCGCCATGTTGGTCTCGTTCGTGGGCCCGAGGACGAACTTGCTGAGCTCGGGGCGTGAGATGCCGCCCTCCGGGGTGACGACGCCGGGGAAGAGCGCGCCGACGGGTTCGACCGCGGCACCGCCCGGGGAGTAGAGCTCGTGGACCACCGCGTCGGAGTCGAGCACGGGCACGCCGAGTTTACTCGTCAGCATCGACGACACCGCGCTCTTCCCCATCCCGATGGACCCNGTCAGGCCGAGGAGCAGCATCNTTCCGCCCGGACCCTCGGTTGACGCGGACGCACAGCTGTGCGAAGGATGCGCGCGGGTTCGGGTTCGGTGATTCGTTNGGATGTTCGGATGTGTGAAACGTGCGACGCGAGCGACAGCCTCAGCGGCGCATCGCATGTGCCTGCCCCTCACCTCACGTTGTGACGTAGGAGGCGAGGCTGGCGTGAAATTTCGTTTGGTTTCGAGAGCTCTCTGAAGTTGAGAAGATCCCGATGGGAATGGATAAGAGCACAGTGATACCGCACCGATGTCTTGCGCCGCGTCCGCCGTCCTCGGCCGTCCCGTCGCCCTCAGGGCCCGACGCCCTCAGGGCCCAACTTCCCGCCGGGCGCGCCGCTCGCTCAGGTGCGACGCCGGCATCAAGACGGGCCGGGCGGTTTGGGAAGCGGAGACCGATGGCGAGACGAACAGAACGACGGTGGCCAACGGCGAGGGATTCGAGACCGAGTTCATGTTCGACCTGGGCGGCGAGACCCCCGCGCCCGTCCCCGGCGTCAGGTTCAACAAAGACTCCGAGGCGGTCGCCGTGACCATCGATCGGCCGCTGGGCATCGTCTTCGAGGAACGATTGAACGGAGTGTACACCGAGATTTTCGTGGACGAGGTGCTGGAGGGCTCCAATGCCGCCGAGGCGAACGTCAAGGTCGGGGACGTGCTGCGGATCACCACCGCCGTGTTCAACGTCCCGGGTGTCATCGACGTCACCGCGTGGCTCAACCCGCCCAAGAGCAGCAACTGCAAGGCCTTCTACGTCGCGGACCAGAAGCCCTTCGATAAGGTCATGGACGCCATCAAATCGCACGCCGTCCCGGTGGACACACCAGACGGGCCCGCGGAGGTGGAGGAGGTCGGCCTAGTACTCGAGCGACCGAAGGCGTGAGACTCTAGCTAGCTACCGTAGCGCGTGATTATCATGATTGATTCGTCGGTGATTGATCGTTTACTTCATAGGTCGAACAGGCGCATCTCAGCCATGGCCTCCGCCCTGGTCACGTTGTACCACGCCACCAGTCGAGCCGCGCCCAGCGCCGGCGGCAACGGGCAGTCAACCCCGTAAATCACCTCCGCCGCGCTCATCTCCCCACGCACGCTGTGCCACGCGCTCCCGAACCGCCCACTGTACACCTCCCCGCCCTCCCCGTCGCTCTCCTTCTTCGGCGTCTTGAACGATCGCCACCCCTCGCGCACCGCGCCAGCCAGCGCCTTCGGGTGGCATCGAACCTCGAAGCGCCCCCGAAGCGGCCCCAAGATCTGCTGCGTCGCGGAGAGCGTCACCGTCTCGGACTCCACGCGCACGCCGCTGCTCTCGAGCGCGCGCTCCACGACCGTGAGCTCGCTCGCGGGCCTCTCCGCGAGCGGCCGCCTCGGCGCGATGGCCCCGGCGTCGTATCGCAAATCCACGCTGGTGTAGTCAAACATCGGCCGTTGGAAAGATCCGAAGGACGCGTGAACCGCGCCGGAACACACCTGCCGCCACTCCGCCTCGCCCGACTTCCATCCCGGCCCGGCGTTGGGTCCTATCGGGATACGGCATAGCGCGCCGAGTATCCCACCGACCGTGATGCACGGCTTGACCGGCAGCGCGGCGTACCCACCCGGACGTTTGCCCTCCGGCGGCGGCCTCACGTCGCCGCGCCAAACCGTGAGCTGCTTCTCGGCGGAGGCGCCCGTCACGAGCTCCCGACGCGGCGGCGCACGTCGGCCGCCTCCGGGCGCGAGCTCGAACGCCGGGATCGTGTCGTCCAGCCACTGCCTCACGCCGACCCTGTAGTTGACGTGNTGCGGGCCTCTGGACGCGAGTGACGCCGTGACGTGCGAGGGACCGACCTCGTAGCCATCCGCCGTTTGGAACCGTTCTCGGTGAGACCAATCCGCGGTGAAGACGTGGTAAGGCACCGCTGTGCTTCGTAGCGTGACGCGGCCGCGCGGGATCTCGTCGCCGAGCTCGTCGCTGAGTGATGGCGTGATGCCGGTCGGTGTGTTGGTGACGTTTGGGTTGGACGCGTTTGGGTCCGCGCCCCGGAGGGACCCGAACCGACCGAGGAGGCCCTTGAGTGAGCCGAGCTCGCCGAAAGCCTTTAGTACGGTGTGCCTGGAGAACCCGGCTCTGAACCTGCCGCCGAGGGCGTAGAGCGAGGGATCGCCGAGGATGCGCTGGGGGCGGCCCTCGGTGAATTGCTGCGAGTTCCACGCGCGCTGCGCCCTGAGCCGCAGGGTGAACGTGTTCCACCAGGTGCGGCCCCCGAGGTTGGCGACGACGCGGTCGAGCACCATGCCGCCCTCGGTTTTGACGTAGGACGGGGTGGCGGGGATGTTGAGGAACCGCTGCATCATGTAGAGCTGCTGCGAGCGCGCGAGGCCCGAGGGCATGGTGAGCGAGAAAGGGGGCGCGTGGCTCTGGTGCACGCGCACGTGGCCGTCCAACGCCGCCGCGCTCTCCGCCTCCTGATCCCAGAAAGCTTTACCGAACGCAGCCTTCGTGGGCTCCATCGCCCTCTGCTGAAGTGGGCTCATCTTTCCCGATACCCGGCCGCCACGCACCGATCGACCCGCGCGCACGAGGTCCTGAAGCTCGCGTGTATATTTTGATGACCGCGCCGCGACGTGAACCTTCGAGGGTCGCGCGTGGGATGCGCGCCTTCGAGTGGTCGCGACCTAGATTTCGAATACTCGTATCTCTTCAGGTTTTGGCTCTCCCGAGAAGGAAATAATCTCGGTTGTCAACTGCTGAGTCGTCCGTCGAGGACACTCGCCGCCGCACCACCGAGAGTGACAGCACGACCGCACCGACCACTCGGCGCATCATTTCACGAGAAGGGGACGAGTAATTCAGGAGGAATGGCGACCACGGCGACGTCAAGTCTCAGCGGCGTGAAGGTGGGGATCAGATTGGACGAGAGGATAGGACTAACAAAGAGAGCGACGTCGACGCGATGTAGCGCTTCGGCCCGCGAGGAGCCCCGGGAGGATCCCCGCGCGTTCGCGTTCAAGTCCGCCGCGGTGGCCACCGCGGCCGCACTCGCACTGACCATGGGCTCCCCCGCCGCCATCGCGGGTGTCCCCAAGGGCCAAGGGGTGAAGAGCACCGACGAGCTCGGACGCACCGACGTGGACAGATGCAGTCTCGAAGCCTTAGGGAAGGGCGCGTCCACCCGCGCCGCGTTCTCAGACTTCGCCACCGAGCAGAACAAGGAGCTTTACGTCAACGTGGAGGGGTGCGACTACAGTAACATGGACCTGAGCAACGAGGTCCTGTCCGGCATCAAGGCGAGAGGGGCGAACTTCTCCAATTCCATCTTCCCAAAGGAAGCTTCCAGGGCGGACTTCTCGGACGCCAACTTAGCGGGCGCGGTCATCCGAAGCGCCAACCTGTTCAACTCGATCTTCGCGGGTACCAACCTGGAGAACGCCGATATTTCCGGGTCCCTCGCGTCGGGTGCGTACTTCGGGAAGGATCCGCAGACTGGCACTCAGGCGAACATGAAAGGGGTGAACTTGGAGGGAACTCTGTTTGCGTGTCGGA
>JGI24539J26755_10001309_pt1 | contig 11532 bp, 3 predicted proteins | sample NorSeaMetagenome_2_FD_26755 | JGI IMG/M metagenome (IMG submission 26755)
ACAATTGGGTTCAGGTGGAGGAGGAGGAGGCGGAGGAGGAGGTGGAGGCGGAGGCGGAGGTGGAGGTGGAGGCGGAGGTGGAGGTGGAGGTCGAGGTGGAGATGGAGATGACGCCTGTGTGCTGCCTGACGCGGATGTTTCAGGTGTCATCAATCCAGACCACATAGATGAAAATAACTGTCCCTGATTCGCATCAGCAGATGCTCTTTGTTGATCTGCTGTTTCTAATATTGCAATTCTTCTTCTTAACTTATCTTTTTCTTTATCATTATCATCAATGTCTTCATTTAAATCATCAATTTCTGTTTGAAGTTCACTAATAGATTCTTGTGCATCACTTAATCGACTTTCTGCAGTTTTAATATTGTTTTGTAAATTAGCAACCTGAGCGTATCCTTTATCTTTTTCTTGTGTTTTAGCTTTTAAATTTTTTCTTACTTCTTCTAATGTATCTTCAAGAGTTGTTTTTGCAGTAATTAGAGTTTGATGTGTAGTTTTTAAATTATCTAATTCAGTTTGAAGACCTTTTTTGTCATCTTGTGTAATTTTAAAATTTTTTGATAAAGATCCTATATCAGTATTTAATTTAGTAATTTCGTCATCTAAACCTTCTTTAGCAGTTTTTAATTGATTAATAGTTTCATTTAATAATGCTTTATCGCATTTTTGAACTGTTATCATACAAAATAAGCGTTTAATAAAACACAATAAAGAATTTTCAGGACTTGGAATATAGTATCTATTATCGAATTTTATATAACTTTTATAAGTTAAATCAGAACGATTAATTCTCAAGTTATCATATTTATTTTGATTTAATACAATTTTACTTGTATTTATAGATTTAATATATTGTGCTAAATTTAGATTGACATATTCTTTATATTTTCCAGTATCTATAACATTTTTCGTAACTGAATGCCAATTTAGTCCAAGTATTAAAGGATTTTCACAAAATAAAGGTTTCCTCCACCAATTATCGCCTCCGGCAAAGCAACCTAATTTTTTAGCACTTTCACATGTAGAAGAAAAATTTTCAATAATATCATTCTCATTAGTTAAACCATCTTCATTATAAATATCACTATCGTTAGTTACATCATCATTATCATTTAGATTAAGAGGAGTAATATCAGTGTTATAATTTGTCACATAATCATATTCAATATTATCATTTTTATGTAATAACATAAAAACAACAACAGTTATAATAATTATTGTTAGAATAATTGTAAGAAATATATATTTATTCATTATATTTTTTAATTATCTCTAAAATTATATAATATTTTAATACAATGAGTAATAGTAACATATATGAAAAAAATAATAAAAATGAAAAAAAATGTCTCGAAGGAAAAGTTTTAAACCTAAAAACAAATAGATGTATAAAATTAAAACAAAATGAAAAAAAATGTCCCGAGGGAAAAATTTTAAACCTAAAAACAAATAGATGTATAAAAAAAAAATATTTAAAAAAAATTTAAAAAATGATAATTATAAAAATATAAATATTAGTATGGATATTAATAAAGGAATTAAAGATAATCTTAAAATAATTGAAAAATATGAAAAAACATTAGGAAATACATTTAAATCAAATTCGTATTTAAAAGCTATTAAAATAATCGAATTATATCCAAATATTATTAATAATGTTTCCGAATTATCTAATTTAAAAGGAATTGGTGAAAGAATATTAAAAAAAATTGAAGAATATATACTTACGGGTAAAATAAAAAAAATAGATGAAATTAATAATGATGATAAATATAATTTAAGATATAAATTAGCTAATATATATGGTATTGGTCCAAGTAAAATAGAAGAATTATTAAAGAAAATAAATTCATTTGATGATTTATATAATAATAAAGAATTTTTAAATAAAAAACAACAGATTGGTTTAAATTATTACAATGATTTACAAAAAAAAATACCATATGAAGAAGGAAAAGAACATTATAATATTATCGAAAAAAGTATAAATGAGTTATCAAAAAATATAGAATTTGATATGGTAGGTAGTTACAGAAGAAAAAAAAAGGATTTAGGAGATATTGATATATTGATTAAAGATAATAATAATATTAATTTAAAAGATTTAATTAATATATTAAACAAAAATAATTATGTTGTTGAAAATTTAGCAAATGGTAAAAAAAAATTTATGGGAATTTGTAAATTAAATGAAGAGTCTATTGGAAGAAGAATAGATATTTTATTATGTGATAGAGAACATTATTATTTTACATTATTATATTTTACTGGTTCATATGAATTTAATATTAAAATGAGAAAAAAAGCATTAGAAAAAGGTTATTCGTTATCTGAATATGGTTTTACAGATATTAATAGAAAAGAATTAAAATCATTTGATATAAATTCTGAAGAAGATATATTTAAAATATTAGATATGAAATATGTAAAACCTGAAAATAGATAATTGATATTATTTTTAATTTATTTAATATTATTAATAAGAATATTAAATTAAATGAAAATTATAGGTTATTCGTCAACTATATTTTTAAGTATTTTAGTTGTTATTATATTTTTTTATTTAAATAATTATAAAAAAGAACATTTTAATAAATTATGTCCTGATTATTGTCATAATAATGAAATATTTTATAACATGGATATATGTAAACCATGTTTTACTAAAGGTGGTAAATATGAAAAAACAAAAGATGAATTAGATAAGGTTAATATATTATTATTACCACCGCATACAGAAAATTGCCCCGGAATATGTAAAAAAACTTCATATAGATATGGAGTATGTTCTAACTGTTTTAAAAAAGGAGAGATATATGGTGATATAGAAGAAGATTGTGGTAATTATTGTCATAAGTTTTCAAGTAAAACAGGAAGATGTAAAAGTTGTTTTATAAAAGGTGGTAGATTATATCTTGACGATACAAAAAAAAATACAAATAAAAATAAAAGTGATTGCAGAGAATGGTGTAATGAAAAATCTTTTAGATATGGTAATTGTGCTCCTTGTTTTAAAAAGGGTGGGAAATTTTCTGATATTAAAGAACCATGTTATGAAGAGTGTAATGAATTTTCTTCGAGAAACGGAAGATGCTCTAATTGTTTTAAAGAAGGCGGTAGATATTTTTATAAGAAAGATTTTACATTTCCAAAAACAAGTGCATATATAGCATATAAACCGCCAAAAATTAAAGAAGATTTATCATATAATTGTCCTCATTATTGTACTAGTAAATCTAATAAAAATGGTTCTTGTAAAGCATGTTTTCAAAAAGATGGTATATATCAAGATATAAAAGATATATGTTATGACTACTGTAATATATTTTCTAATCCAGAAGGATCTTGTAAACCGTGTTTTTATAAAGGAGAACGATTATATATTGAATCTAAACCTGATCCACCACCTCCAATTATAAAGAATGAAGAACCTCCAAAAATTGAAATACAATTATATACACCACCGCCACCACCAAAAGATCACAGCGAAGGATGTCATTGGTATTGTAATGAAAATTCATATCCTTTAGGAAATTGTTCTAAATGTTTTGAAAAAGATGGTGCTTTTTTTCAAGTTACGCAAAAATGTATGAATTTTTGTACTAAATTAAATAAGAATTTAGATTTATGTAAACCTTGTTTTAAAAAAGGTGAAAGATTATATATTGAACCTAAACCTAAAATTGAAAAACAAAAAATTATTAGTAGTATACCTGTTGAAGATCCGCCTAAATGTGCTGAATGGTGTAATAATGCATTTTTATTTAATAATATAAATTATGATAAATATTGCTTAAGAGATATTACTAAATTAGGTAAAAATTGTTATAAAGATAGAACACATATTCCTGAAAAAGTTATCGAACCAGAAACATGTAAATGTGATAACGGGACAGCTGATAAAAATATTGAGTGTGCTAAAGATAAAACTATTGAAAAATGTGTTACATGTTATGAAGGAACTACCTTAAATTCTGATAATAAATGTGTTTTAGATACATGCATATGTGAAAATGGAACACCTTATACTGGTTTAAATTGTCCTGACACTACTAAACATAGTTGCTCTAAATGTAATGAAGGTTATGTGCTTGTTAAAGATAAATGTTATAAAAAATTTGATGAATATGATACAGATGATGTAAAAAATAAATATAATCCAATTGAAAATAAAGGTTATTTTAATTTAATTGAAAATTTTCAAAATTTTACTACTATTAGTAATTATATTGATCCAAGCGATGGTGGACCTGTTAATGAAGATGAAAACATGTCATTTGCTAAAGTTGATAATGCAAATACATTAAAATCATGTAAAGAAAATTGTAATATTTTTGATACTTGTGGTGGTATTGCATATAAAAAAAATTCAAAAGACGAATGTTATACTATGAGTACATCACAAAGTTGGTTAAGTAGAGATAATCCCGATAATTTAAATGATATTTGGACAACTTATAAAAGATTAAATCCTGAAATTCCTCCACAATCAGATATTGATGGTACTAAACGTAAAATACAATATTTTCGTTATAAACCTAAAATTGATTTTAAAATTAGATTTAATCAAAATGCTCCTATAAATTATAATTATGATATTGATATTACAACGGGTGAACTTACAAATGATATAACTAAATCAAAACATATTGGTACTATTGAAAGTTGTAAAAAATTATGTAAATCATTAGATAGTTGTGGTGGATTTTCTTATAATAAAAAAAATAACGAATGTTATTTAAAAAATAATAATTTACCCACACTTTCGTTGCCAGAAAATTTTGATTATGATACTTATGCTAAAATGAATATAACTGGTAATAAACCAGAATACCCAAGTTGTCCTATAAATTGCAATGAAGAAACCAAGGAAAATTTATTTAGAGATGATTTTGTTAACGAGTGTGTAAGACCACAAAATACAGGTGAGAATTGTTTAAGTGATTATCCAAGTATGGATATAATTGTTCAAGTTCAAATTAATAAAATAAATGAAATTGCAATTCAAAAAAAAAAAGAAGCAGAATTAGCATTAGAAAATAGTTTACAAAAAAATAAAGTTTTGGGCTCATTATTATTTAATTCAGAAGACATTATTGATACTCATGAATTAAGTTCTGAAGATCTAGAAAAAAAAATAGAAGAAGAAAGAATTAAAAGAGAAGAAATAGAAAGATACCAAAAAGCTGCTAGTGCTGCTATTTTATTATATCAAAATATAATCAAAACTTATAGCGAAGAACTTAAAAAATCAGAAGAAGAATATGCAAATAGAGAATTAGAAATAAAAATAAAGCGAGAAGAAGAAGAAAAAGAGTTAAATAAACTTTTGAATCAAAAAAAAATTGCTAATGAAAAAGAAGTAAAAATTATTAATGAAGAACTCGCAAAATTAAATCAAGAAATTTTAGAAAAAAGTAAATTAAGAAATGAAGAATTAAAAATAGAAAATCAACGTTTAGAAAATATAAAAATAAACGAGATTAAAATGTTACAGGAAAAAGAAGCAGAATTAAGTAGAGAAAGAGAGAGAAAAGAAAGAGAAGAAACAGCCAAATTTTTAAAAATTCAAAGTGAAAGAGAAGAAAAAGCTAGATTAGAAAAAATTGCCCATATAAAACTCGAAGAAACTATTAAAAAAACAAAAGAAGCTGCTGAAATTGCTAGAAAAGCAAGAATTGAAGCGGCTAAAAAAGAAGCAGCAGCAAGAAAAGCAAGAATTGAAGCTAGTAAGAAAAAAATTCTAAGAGAAAAACAACTACGTCTCGCAAAAGAAAGAGAAGAAACAGCAAAACGCATTTTAGAAAATAGAAAGATTGCTGAAATAATTTCTAATAATATTCAACGTAGTCAATTTGTTACTAAACAAACTTCTATTCATACTAATTGTACTAAGTGTAGTACAGATGGTAAATGTGGTAATATTTATAATCAAAAATGTTATAAACCTTGTTGTACTAGAAATGGTAAACCACAATATTGCAGTAATTATGGATATTGTGGTCCAGCAGAAACAGGCGCATGGTCTAATGTTTCTGCATTTAAAAATAGTAATCATTCGAAATGTGATAGTAAAACATTAACTTGTTCTGATTTAAATAAAAACTATAAAGTACCTTTAACAAAAGTTATTAAATCTGAAGTTGAAGTTGGCGATACTACATTATCAACAAGTATAAGTAATTTAAAAAATAATTTTGATAAGGTTCATAAAATTGTAACTTCTGATAAAACTAAAATTACTCCACTCGTAAGAAGAAATATTGTTATTAAAGAAACAAGTAAAATTGTTAATAAAACTAAAGAATTAAGTACAAATATATTTAAAACTTCTCAGAAATTTTCTTCTAATTTAATTAAAATTAAAAAAAATGAAAAAAATATAACTAATCAAATTTCTCTAAGAACTACAAAAATAGAAAATGCAAAATCTTTAATTAAAAATGAAAAAACTAAAATATTGAAATTAGAAGAAAAACATAGATCAGATTCTAATGCAAAACAAGAAGCTAATCTTGAAGTATTAAAAATAAAAGAAAAAATTAATTTCGCTGCTATAAAAGCACAACGAGAAGCAGCTGAACTTGCTAGAAAAGCAAAAAATTTAGCATTAAAAAAAAAAGTAGAAGAAAGAGCATTAAAACTTAAAAAAGAAACTGAAGAAAAAGCACTAAAACTTAAAAAAGAAGCTGAAGAAAAAGCACTAAAACTTAAAAAAGAAAGTGAAGAAACCGCAAGGAAAGTTAAAGAAGCGCGTATTGCTAAAGAAAAAGCAGAAGTTATTAGATTACAAGAAGAAGCACAACTTAGAAAACTAGAAGCAGATAGACAAAAACTTATAGCAGAACGTAGAGCAGCAGAAATCGCAGCAACAGAAGCAAAAATAGAGCAAGAAAAAATTGCTGCCGAATTGAAAAAGGCGGAAGAAGAGGAAAAAAAATTAATAGAAGAGAATAATAAAGACTTAATATCTGTATATGATAAAGTTCAAATAGAGAAAAAAATTATTTCAGATGAAAATTTAATCGCATTTCAAGAAGCATATAGAATGGAACAAGCTAAAAAAAATAAACCGAGTTTAGGAGCATTTCAACGATTAGCAAAAAAAAAGGTAAATATGCATTATAAACTTGAAAGTAGTTATCCTAATCCTGATAATAATTCTAAAGAAATAAGAAAGACAAAACCACTATATATTAGTGTAAAATACCAACATATTGCAATAATGGCCGCATATAATCATTTATTTAGTGATAGAAGACAAGAAGATGGTAATATGACAAAAGATTTTGATAATTTATTAACTATATTAGCAGAAGAAAAATCACCATATAGTGGTTATGATTCATCCATAACTGGTATAAATGAAATTAATAATCATTTTAAAATTTTATTTAAACAATATATTGATGCAATTAATTTTACTACTTCCAAATTTAAAATATATAATTCTTTACAAAAAAGATATGATGATATTATTGAAAACCGTAAAAAAATTATTGATAAAAAAACAATGACTGAGAGTATATATCGAATTGCGCTTGTTAGTTCAACTGATGTTTTACAAGATGATTTAGATGAAGTTTCTTCTTATCTACCCGACGCTTTAAATGAGTATAAAACAGCAAAAGATATATCAGATATATTGAGAAATAATATTTTATCAAAATTAAAAAAAGATGCTGATGTTTTAAAAACAAATCAAAGTTCTAAAGTATGTAAATATACTAATATAAAAAAAATATATAGCAATAGTAAACTTTCGTGTTGTAGGACTAATCTAATTGATAAAGATGGCAATTGTTGTCATCTATCTAAAATAGATTGTATGGGCGTTTGCGGTGGAACTACAGAATTAGATGCATGTGGCGCATGTGGTGGATATGCAAAAGATACAAAAATGTGTGCTGAAAATACAACATCTAATAATTATAATAGAAATTTAGCAGGTACACAAAATAGTTTTAATTCTAGTTCGGGTACTGATACTAGAACTAATTCTGAAAGAAAATTACATGAAAAACAAGAAAAAATAGAAAAATGTGTGTGTCCGGGTGGTTGGCCTCATGGAATGGTATATAATGAAACAACATTGGAACCAATAAAATGGCCAAGTGTTATAGATGTTGTACATGGATGTACCAAAGAACAACCTATAAAATGTCGTGGTTTTCAAGATGGTTCTCCATTTAGACACAAAAATGGTAATATTAAAAATTATTGCAAGGATAATTATATACCAAAAACCGCTTTTGTAGGACAACCAATAACACAAAAACATTTGGAAGATTCTAAATTTTTAGGTTGTAAAATACCTAAAAACACTTTCTCTTGTCCTAATGGAATTCCTCATGGCGTAGATTATTCGCATTCACAAGGACATATAGATACCAATACATGGATTCCAGTTGGTTTAGAAAAACCACGCGGAATCGAATTAAAAAATAGTGTATTATCTGCTTTACTAAATACTAAAACATCTTTTACAGATAAAGAATGGTCAGATATATCTAACTCCTTTGTTAATAAAGGTATAAAAATTGACAATAGACATTACATTAAATCTAGTAATGATATATATTATAAAGCATTTGCAAATAAGTTTCCTGTAAAAGATGGTCAAATTAATTGTAAATCTTGTAACGATGACTATATTTTAGAAATGAAAATACCACATGGTAGAACTTGTGCTGTTGGTAAGGGTTGTCCTCCTATAATGGGAAAATGTATTAAAAAAGTAAATGAATGTGCTTGTTATGATCCTTCTAAATGGGATAATCAACATGTTGCTTGTTATGATGGTGCATATAGAGAATTGGGTATGGGAATAAAATACAATGCGGGTGGTGGTAAAAAAGAAATTTCTCGTGTTGGTAAATGTCATAAATGTTATTCTGGTAAAGGTCCTTGGCAAGATCCCGCTCGTGGTTCTACTAATACAAATGATACAGGAATCGATTGTAAAACAGATGCAGATTGTAGTGTTGAATGGATAGGCAAATGGGATAATATGCCAGATAAAGATAAAATAAAAACTGATTTGAACCCAGATCAAAGACCTAATGTTTTAGATAAAAATAAACATAAAAGTGTTTCCCATCAATTAAATAACTCATCTAGTTCTAAAGGATATTCATTTAATGCTGATTATGTTTTAAGAGATAATCAAGATAAATTGGCTGATAATACTAAAGCATATGGTAGAAATTATAAATGTATTAAAAATGCTACATATGATAACAAGAATTTAACAACTACTGGAAAATGTTGTTTTGGTTTTAGACCTATTGAAGTCAACACTCCGCAACTTATGGGAAATCAACATACAAGCAGTAATGCCTGTAAAAGAGATGGGCAAATGAAATGTGATTCAGAAAAATGCAAAATACCAGTTCAAATTGATTATGATAGGAGAGCACAATGGGCGAGTACTACTCAATCTTTACCAAGAAAAGCATGGGGTGGTTATAATGAATATACTAAAAAATGTGAAAAATATGTATATAATACATCTCTAACTAAGTCGACTGATCCTAATAAGAGAATTGCTGGTTGTAATTTAAAATATACTTTAATTGATGGGAGAAAATATACTAAAACCGGTAGATATGATTGTAGCGCAAGTTCAGGAAGTGAATGGAATATTCCAGATACACCAAAAGATAGTTGGTTAAAGATTGCTGAATTAGATAAAGTACAAACAATAGATACTACAATTTCAGATGATACACCGGAAAGTAAATTAACTACAGAACAGAAAAGAAGAGAAAAATATGCCGTAGATAAAAATTCTAATTTTATACATGAAACTTCAAGGAATACTTCAGAAGCAAATGCTAGTTATTGGAATAAGGGCGAAGGTATGGGAACTTTTGATCGCAATAAAATTAAATTAGTATATTATTAATTTTTTATTTTTGAGTTTTATTTATAAACAAAATAATAATTTTAATTAATTAGAATAGATATATATAAAAATGTTAAAAAAATTATCTGTATTTACTTCTAATCAGGAAGTTGGTGTACTAACATCAAAAACCATATCTAATAAATTATTATTAAATGCATATAATGCATTTAATAATAATTCAGGAAGTAATTCATTGATTTTTGAATTAACATCTAATGAAGCATCAATTAGTTTATATGATGAAGATACAGATGTTAAAACAAATGTTATTGAATTAAATAATAATTTTATTAACATACCAGGTAATATTACATTTGATGGAAATATAAATAGTATTTCAAAAAATGAATTAAATACATTACTAAATAATGATAATAATATTAAAGAAACTTTTACATCTCATGCTACTAATATTACAAATACATCTAATCATATATTAGCAATTGATACCAAATTTATTACTAATATTAATACATTAGATACTAGAATAACTGATAATGATACTGATATTAGTGCTTTAGATACAAGAATAACAGATAATGATACAGATATTACTGCTTTAGATACTAGAATAATAAATAACGTAACTGATATTTTTAATACATCTAATTATTTAAATAAAATCGAAACTAAAACTTCTAATATTGAAGTTATTGAATCTGGAAATATTAAACTAAATAGCGATTTAACTATTACTGGTGAATTAACTGTAACTGATCTAAATGTAACTGGTTCATCGACACAAATTAATACTACAACTTATGAAACAGAAAATTTACAAATTAATAATAGTCAAGGCGATGGCCCGTCATTAAAAATAGATCATAAAAACGATGATGACGATATTCTTCAAATATTTAATGATACAACTAGATTATTTACTATTGATCCGATTGGTAATGTTGGTATTTTTAACAATGATCCACAATATTCATTAGACGTAACTGGTAATATTAATTTCACTGGTAATTTAACACAAGGTGGCAGTGCATTTACATCATATACCGATAGCGATGTATTGAATTTATTAAGTACTAAAGGCGGCGATGGTATAAGTTGGAACGCTGGAACAAGTCAATTTGATAATGATATTACACAGTATCAAGATAGCGATGTAACATCATTATTAAATACAGGAATAACCGGTGGATTAAAAGTTACAAGTGGTAATATTGGTATTGGAGTTTCTAATCCAAAAGAAAAATTAAGCATTAATGGTAAAATAGCATTTCAAGGTGGTACATTTAATGATACCACATTTTTAAGTTATTATTATGGTACACAAGATACAGAAAGAGAAATATTATTATTTACAGGAGGTAAAACAATTTTACGCGCTGTCGATTTTGATTATGGTTCCGATATTAGTGGTGTTTTTATACAAACTTATGATGGTACTAGTAGAATATCAATTGTTAATTCTGGTAATGTAGGTATAGGAACTACGAGTCCAAATCATAAATTAGATGTGAATGGTGATATTAATATTAGTTCGGGTTCAAGTTTTAAAATTAATGGTTCAGCAATAGCAACAACAGATACAACATATATTGGAGGAACTGGTATTAGTATAAGTGGAACAACAATAAATTCTCAAATTACACAATATAGTAATTCAGATG
>JGI24539J26755_10001310_pt1 | contig 11513 bp, 9 predicted proteins | sample NorSeaMetagenome_2_FD_26755 | JGI IMG/M metagenome (IMG submission 26755)
TCAGCCTCCGCGGCGCCGCCCGCCAAACCCGCCTCGCGCGCGATGTCGTCCAAGGACAGCGTGAGGTACGTCTTGGTAAGCCGGGCGACGTGTCTCCCGCCGACGCTCTCCACGACTGCGCGAACCAGGCCCTCCACGCCGTCCCTCGCCCACACCGACTGATACTCCGCCGCCTTGGCCACCAGTGCCTCTCCGTTCCGCGACGTGTACGCGTCCGCCAGTGCGGTGTATTCGGAACACGCGCTCTTGAGGTTGCGCTGCACCACGCCCGCCGAGCGCCGAGGGAAGGAACCAACCGCGCCCTTCGCGACGAGCGCGCAGAGCACCAGCCGTTTGTAGCACTTGACCACGACGTCGCTCACCGCGGACGCGGGCGCGCGCACCGCGTGCTCCAGCACATCGCACGCGTCCCCGAACCGTCCGAGGGCGGCGTAGATTTCACCCCCGTGGAGGCAGTACGCGAGGAAGTCGTGTACGGAGACGCCCGTCGTTTTGGGCTCCACTTCGAACACCCGCTTCGTGAGCACGTTCAGCGCGGCGTCGGGCATCTTCGCCGAGATGCACGCGTGGAAGAGGTGCGAGTGCTGCGCGGTGAGGTGGTCCTCGGTGGGCGCGGCGATCGTCACGGCGCGGAGCAAAGGCGCGATGGCGGCGGCGGGCCTAGCCTTGGCGACGGCGACATCCTTGAGCTCGGCGCAGACGCGCGCGAACTTGACCGGATCCTTCGCCGCGTGAGTCCGTGGGCACGACGCGCAGAGCCGCGACGCGAGGTTGGCGAATCTGTCACCGGTGGCGCCGCCCGCGTCGTCGCCCGTGAGGTGCAGCGCGCGCCGGCGATTGATGCTGTTGTTGTTTGGCTGCGTGTGCGTCGGAGCCGGCGACGGCGCCGGCGATGGAGCCGGGGGCTGGTCGGAGCCCTGCGATCCCATCCCCATCATCGTCTCCCCCGCGGGGTCGAGCTCGTGCCGCGGGGTCTCCCTCGGGGGCGCGGGACCGGCGACCGCGCGGAGCAGGTGGATCCACGCGAGGGCGTGTTGGTCGGGGAGGAGGGCGCCGGACTCGAGCGCCGCGAGGCACGACTCGGTCTGCTCCACCAGCCCGTCCTTGTTGGCTTCGAGGAGGGTCTGGAGCTCTTTGAGGCCCGCATCACTGGCGCACAGCGACTGCGCGCTGGTCACCAGAGCCCCGACGTCCGCCATGTCGCTCGTGCCAGTGCGGGCGGCCCAACCCTGACTGGATCTGAAGTGAACCACAACAGCTCAGCATCCGAGAGCGGGAGTCAACGAGATCCAAACGGCACCGACGGTTCGGACACACCTCGACGCGCACTGGACGCGTCGACGCCCTCGGCGGACCGTTCGCATCGAACCGAGGCGATAACGACATGAGCGTAGACGACCTCATCGCTTTCGAAGAGCGCGCGGATGAGCTCGGTGCGTCCCCGCGCTGTAGTCGTGCACCCCGCCCTCCCCTTTCGGCCTTTTTTTTTCAAACGCCTCCGTCCATCTCGTCGCGTTCGACCCGCCCCTTTCGCATCCACCCCGCCTGACTGACCGTCGCCGTATCCATCTCCGCAGTGGCCAAGTACGAACACGCGGACGACAGGGGGCAGGCCGCCGCCGCCTCCGCGACGCGCGATGAGCTCAAGGCGCTCCTCCGCGCGGTCCTCGAGCGGTCGTCGGACATGGAGGGACCCGATCGAAGCGCGTCAGATCGCGCGCGGGCGCTCTACCTCCGCGGCCGGCTCGTGGAGTGCACCGCCGATCACGGCGACGCGGACGATGCTAAAGCCCTTCTCGGCGCGGAGGAGGCGCTCAAGAAGGCCGCCAAGCTCAACCCCACGCTGGAGGGCGCGTGGATCTGCCTCGGGCAACTTCTGTGGCGGAAGGGCAACCTGGACGGAGCCAGGAACTGCTACACCGCGGTGACCGCACGCGCGCCGAACAAGAAGGCGTCGCAGTGCATGTCCATGCTCTACCGCACGATCGCCAAGGCCAAGGCGGCGCCCGGGACGGACGAGCAGAAGACGCACGTGTTGGAGTCTCTCAAACACGCAAAGGCGGCCATCAAGATGGACCTCACCGACGGACACAGCTGGTATCAGTGCGGCATGGCGTACATGACCCAGTTCTTCGCGGAGGGCGCGACGGACCCGGCGAAGCTGACGCAGTCGCTGCAGTGCTTCTCGAACGCGGAGAAGGGCGGGCCGGCGGGGGACGGGAGCCTCACGAAGGGCGGCGTCGGGGACTACCCCGACTTGCACTTCAACCGAGCTACGGTGCGGAGGTACGTCGAGGACTACGGTCCCGCGCTGGAGGGGTTCAAGCGCGCGGCCGCGCTGGACCCGCAGCTGCCTTGGCGCGGCGAGGTGGACGCGATGCTCGCCGTGCTCGCGAAGCTGGACGACGGGTGCGCGGGACAGGGGCCCATGTTCAAGCCCAAGCGGCTGCTGCCGATGCAGAAGCAGCTCGCCGAGGCTCGCGCGTCGACCCCCACGGAGTACCGCGGCGGGTCCCTGAAGGCGCTGCGACCCGGGGTGAACAAAGGCGTGTGCGTGAACGTCCGCGCGGCGCTGGACGCCACCGCGGAGGACTTACTGAACCTGCACTACATCGTGGTGGACGGCGACGGGGACCTCGCGGCGCTCTCGGTGTACGGGTTGGAGGACGGAGCGGTGCGGCAGAGCTCGACGATCACGCTGCTGGATCCGAACGTGAAGGACGTGGACGCGACGTGGGAGGGCCGTGCGTTTAAGTTTAGGCTGGTGCGGGTGGACCTGCCGAACCAGATACTGGTCGGGGGGTCCATGCCGGTGGGGCTCGCCAGGCCGAGGTTGGCGAGCATCAATTTGTAATAANACGCGGGTACACGAGGCGACGACGACGAACAGAATGCACGCGGCTTTCATTACTCGTATCCTTTCATTTTTCGTATCGTTTCATTACTCGTATCATCTATCCGCGTCGTGTGTGTCGTGTGCTCGACGCTCACGCGGCGTACTGCTCCTCGAGGTACTTGACGATCGCTGACGACTCGAACATGGCGGTTCCCGTGTTTGGATCTTCCATGTAGGGCGCCTGGAACGTCCCCCGTCGATCTTTCAGCTCCTGCCGTTTGGGCGAGCCCCGCCCGACCGTCCGCATGAGGTGCGGCAGCTCTAGCTCCACCAGCTTCTCCCTCACGAGCTTGCAGAACGGCGACGCCTCGTACGAGTAAATGGTGATGGGCTTCTCGGGCATCTTCGCCGGCGTATATCTGCTCCCCGCTCCCATCCTTGGCGCCAGCCCGAAACCCGCGGTGAGCACCGTNAGCGCCCCGGCTCTCAGCAGACTGGNAACCTTCTCCTTACCCGGGCCGTACTTGTCGTAGAGGTAGTCGATGATGTCGTCGGACTCGTACATCGAAACCCCGGAGTTGTCGTCGACCATGTACGGAAACATGGACTTGCCGCCGGTGTTCTTGACGTACTCCCGGAAGTTCGGTCCGCCCTGAGGGCACGGGTAGAACTCCACGTCGAGGTCCAGCCACACCACCGCCTCGCGCACCTTGCGGCAGAACGGGCACCCCTCGAACTCGTACAGCTTGATGGGCGCCGCGGGCCGCGGGAACTTGGCGACGTCGGAGGTTTCCTTGAGCCAGCGGCCGCCGAGCTCGCCGAGGGTGTACTGGCCCTCGGGGGGGCTCCCCTCGACGACGGTTGGGGTCCATCCCTCGCACAGCGCGCCGGACACCGCGCGCGTGACGAAGGACCCCGACGCGGTGAGGACGTTGGTGAGCTCACCGTCGGCGACGCCGAACTTCTGCGGCTCGGGTCCCTTCAAAGTGTACACGATCTCGTCGGCGGTTCCGACGGACGCGGCCTCCAACTTCGCCTCGGCGACGGGCGCGGCGGTCTTGACGGTCTTGACGGGCACCGACGCGGTGTTGATGGTGCGGAGCGCGCGGGAGAGCTGGGCGGCGTACTCGTCGTCGCCAGAAGCGGCGGCGGTCACGCGAGGCACCGCGGCGCGAGGGCCGGTGGTGCCCACCTTGTTGGCGCGGGAGGAGATCTTGGCTCCCGCGAAGAGGGCGCCGCGAGCGCGGAGCGCGGACATGGCGATGGAGGACATACTCGGCTCGACGGTTCGAGATCGAGGGCGACGGGGACGTCGGCAGGAGGCTCCGAGGCGGGAGACGCGCCTTCGTTTGACGCGACGATTGAGAAGAGAAGAGGAATTGCACGTGTCACTTCCAGGGCATCGTAAAACACAACGACAGACAAACAGTCAGTGTAAATTGGAAATATGTAAATAGATGAACGACTTCATATCGTACGTATTTGGTAGACACGAACGATCGTTATTACTTGGCGCTGATCAATGAGCTGGGGGAACGTTCAGATGAAAAAACGTTCGCCCGTCGCCGGAAGGACCACCCTCTCACAACGGGACCACCCACCACGGCGAACGCCATGCCGCCGAAGAAGAAGGCCGCGGGCAAGAAGGGCGGGGGCAAGGCCGCTAAGCCCGCGTATCTCACCGAGAATGAGCACTGCGAACCGTTCCGTCTCTTCGCCAACGACATCGTCATGACGCCGCTCGGTATTCGATGCACGGTGCTCGGGGTCAAGTACGCCGGGAGCGTGGAGGACCGGGAGAATGCGCGGGTGTGGGTGCGGTACCCGAACGGGCGGGAGGCGCCGATCGAGAACCCGGCGGAGTATTCGCTGGGTAACGGGTACGTGCGGGGAAGCGGGAGCGACGTCCTCAGGAGGGAAGCCGAAAGGGTCGAGGCGGAGAGGCTCAAAGCTGAGGCCGTCAGGCTCAAGGCTGAGCGCGAAGCCGCGGCGAAGGAAGCGGCGATAAAGGCGGAGGAGGCGGCGAAGGAGGCGAAGAAAAAGGCAAAGGCGGAGGCTAAGCGGCTGAAAGAGGAGGCGGAGGCTGCCGCCGAGGCGGAGGCAGCGGCGGGGGGCTGACGACGCCACCCGCCGACTGATAAAACGAGATTAAGCCAAAACCAATAGACTACGTTATTACAAACCGCGACGCTCTCATCGCCTCGTCGCTTCCACCCGCTCGATCAGAGCCCCGAGTCCTCCGGTAACCCGAGCGCGAGGTTCATGTTCTGCACCGCCGCGCCCGACGCACCCTTCCCGAGGTTATCGAGCCTCGCGCACAGCCAAACGGCGCCCTGGTCGTCGGCGGCGAAGACGCTGAGCTCGAGCTTGTTGGTGTCGTTGAGGGTGTCCGGCCTGAGGAAGGCCCCGCGCTCCAGGTCGTCCGTCTTGTTCAGCGGGCGAACGCTGACGAACTTGCTGCCGGCGTACCTCTCCTCGAGGCACTTCTGGATAGCCTCGCCGCCGCGGCCCGCCTCGGACATCTGGTCGTAGTGGATGGGGACGGACACGACCATGCCCTGCTCGAAGGAGCCGACGGACGGGCAGAAGATGGGCGCGCGGCCCAGAGCGCTGTACTCCGCCATCTCGGGCAGGTGCTTGTGCTTGAGGTTGAAGCCTGCGTGAAGAAATGGGGTGGGACGGGTCAGTCACCGGCGCCGGTTCGGGTTGATCGATTCTCGTTTTTTAACTGTCGGGATGGGGACGATGATTTGACTCGACGATGACTTGACTCGACGATGACGGGACTCACCGTACGCGCCCCACGGCTCGGCTTCACCCGCCTGGTGGATCGCCATCAGCTGCTTCCCCCCGCCGCTGTACCCGCTCACCGCGTGCACCACGAGGCCGGTGCCACTGGGCAGGAACCCGGCGTCCACGAGCGGTCGGGTCAGCGCGATCATGCCGGTGGGGTAGCACCCCGGGTTGGCGATGCGCTTGGAGCTCGCGACCTTCGCCTTCTGCTCCGCGTTTAGCTCGGGGAAGCCGTACGCCCACCCGTCCGCGACCCTGTGCGCGGTGGAGGCGTCGATGATGACGGTGTCGGGGTCGGTGCACATCGCGACGGCCTCGATCGCGGCGTCGTCGGGGAGGCAGAGGATGGCGGCGTCCGCGGCGTTGAGGAACTCGGCGCGCTTGGCGGGGTCCTTGCGATCGTCACCGGTGAGGGAGATGATCTCGATGTCGTCGCGACCCGCGAGCCTGTCGCGGACCTGCAGGCCGGTGGTGCCCGCCTCGCCGTCGATAAAAACCTTCTTCTTGCTAGCCGCGATGATGGAGGCGCGGGGTTTGGCCACCGCCTGAGGCCTGCGGTGCTGGAGGCGCGCGCGGGACGCGCCCAGGACCGAGGATGCGCCGAGGGCGAATGCGGACATGACGATCGAGCGTGTCTCGATGGACGGGTGCCGGTCGGTATGGCCGAACGAGCCCGAGCAGTCGCCCCTTTTAAACTGTCTGTTATCCATCGCGTTCCGCACTTTTTCAACGCAGGGAAGATGGCGACCGCAACGCCGCGACCGTCCTTCGCGGGTCTCGCCCCGAGGTTCCGCGTGAACCGGCCGAGACACACCCGATGTACCGCGCGCGCGTCCACGAGCGCCTCCGCGGACGGCGGCATGGTCACCAGGGACGAGATCGCGACCGCCGCGAAGAAGCGTGGGCTCGCCGTGGAGACGTCCACGTCCGGCCCGTTCTTCAAGATCACCGCGCGGCGGCTGTCCACGCGAGCGGGCGAGGAGGGCCAGCCCGGCACGGAGGAGACCGATATCATCGGCGAGCACGACGGGTTCATCGCGCCGCCACCTTTCGGCATCCTGCACATGGACTCCATGCGGATATACAACTCCAGGGTCAGGGGCGACGACGAGAAGGCGAAGATGCGGAGCACGTTCGGGCTCTCCATTCTCCTCGGCGCCACCTCCAGCCTCATGGCGCACGAGGCCGGGTGCCGCAAGGTGGAGCTGCTCAGCATCGACGACGGTAACGAGTACGCGCCCAAGCTGGTGAAGTACTACAGGCGGCTCGGGTTCAAGGTTGTCAAAGAGGTTGGCGACAACGGGTTCTTCGAGGACCTGCCCCATCTGCTCGTGTGGGGCGGCGTCGGCACGCGGATGGACGGNAACCTCCAGCAGCTGCTCAGCAAATGGGGCGGCATCGTCCGCAAGCAAGCCGCGGCGCAGTAGTCGGGTTTCTTAGTTACGCTATTTGTATTAAAACGATCGACGATGGAACGATCGACGATGGATCTATCGACGAGCCCTCCCGGACCACCAGTGCCTCTCGCCTAGCTGCCCGCTGCCCTGCGTCGCCGCGGTGTCCCTCGGGTCCCCGCCCAACGAGTTGTACGCGTCGACCGCGTCCCCGAACCCCTCGCTCCTCCACGACTCCTCGAGCGACTCCGCGAGGGTTCGCTGCTGCGGGCACGTCGCCAGCTGGAGGTGAAGGTCGCCGACCAAATCCCCGAAGGACACCCGGTTAAACTCCGTGCCCAACGTGTCAGCCTCACCCTGCGTCCTCGTCGCGCTCATGAAGTGGCACGCCTTGGCGTACCTACACATGTCGTCGTCCGGGTCATCGTGAGACGAGAACTCGACGCTCAGGCCCGTGAGCTTGGCGGCTTCGTACATCTTAGTAAACGCGTACCCGTTTTTACGCAAGACGTCGTCGTTCACCGCGTACACCGCCTCGCCGTCGACGCTCTTCAGCACCTGGAACGGGTGATCCTTGTAGATGGCGTCGTCGGGGTCGGGCATCCCGAAGTGCAACACGGCGGAGATCTCGATCCGGCGGATGTCCGGCCGGGTGGAGACGTAGTTGCGCATGCGGTCGACGGCGCTGTCGATTGAGTTTTGGCTCTTTGTCGCGTCGTTGACGTAGTCGCCGGCTCGCATGTGCAGGAGCAGCGTGTCCGCCTCGGGCGCCGCGCATTCCATCCGACCCACGGCGTCCTTCACGAAGTTGTAGTTGTACTTGGCCTCCTCGCGCTCGTCCACGCCCCACCGAATCCCGCCGTCATGACCCTTCGGCTTCTGCGCCAGCATTCGGTGCAAGACGGTGCCGATGAACTCGGGCCTCATCAGGATGGAGTGCGACGTGAGCTTGTAGTTGTCGCCCCTCAAGGACACCACGTCGTTCATGCGGTACTCCGAGTCGAACATGTTACCCACACGCAGTACTGGCAATTGTCGGTGTCCACGACGCAATCGTCGCGCAGCCGTGTGGTGGTCCACTGCGCGAACGCCTCCTCCGGCGAGGCGCACGGCGAGAAACGGAGGAGCTTTTGCTTTTTCGGGTTTGGCGAGACAAAGGTCCACTCGTTGGGGCCGTGCGTGGCTTTGACGACGCCGGTCTGCGTCGGCGCGGGGAGCCACTCGGGGCTCGTGTCGGTGGCGGTCGGCGCGGGCTCGCCGGTGGGCTCCGCGTCGCCCACGGTGGGCGATGGGGACACGTCTCCCGATGATGATTGTTCATCTCCGTCGTTGGCGTCGGATCCCTCGGACGCGCCCTGCTCCGGGGCTTGCGTCTCCTCCGGCGCGTTCGTCCACGGCGTCGGGTCATCGCTGGCGCCGGTGTTCTCCCCGCCGGTGTCGGAATGATCCGACTCCTCGTTCACCGTCGTCCTCGTCTCAGTCCGCGCCTCGGAGGGCTGCGACTCGGGCGCGGCGTCGTCCCAGGCTCGTGCCGCGCTCTCGGCATCGATCGGCCCCGACCCGCCCCCGCTCCATCTCCCCTCCGACCCGCCGCCGTCCATGTCCTCCACGAAATCGAGGTCCACGTCATCGCGCGCGTCGAACTCCTCCTCGCCGAGCGTGGATACTCCGAACGATCGCTCGCCGCGGACGCTCACCATCGCCACCAGACCGAACAGCACCAAGGTCGCGGCGACGGACAACACCGCGGCTCGCTGAAACATGCCGCGAGATTGCCTCTTCGCGGAGGGATGGAGACCGCCGGGGGATCCGGCCTCGACGTCGTCGACCGCGCCGTTCGAGCGCGATCCCAACAGGGGCGCGTGCTCCATCGGCTCAGAGCTCACCGTCTCGCCCTTGCTTCGCGCCCTCTCGCCGCGCTCGCCAATGGTGCNTCGGACCGAGTTTTCGCGCTCTTNTGCTGTAACATCCATCTGGGAATCCTATGCGTTCCAGNCAGATTNGCGTAAAACCAAGGTTATGGGCCCAAAAGCCGAAAATCGAGGAAAAGTTACAACGGGCTCGNCATCTCACACACTGTGCTCGCCCGCACCCAGAGCCAGCCAGAATGGGTTGCCTGTGCAGCAAGGGCGCGTACNCAACGACGTACGAGGACGTCGCCGGCTCCAAAAAGATCGCGCTCGAATCCCCGGGCCGCCTCGGGTGCAGGTTCGCNGGCATNAAGTTTGNCCACNACGGCGTGGAGAACAGCAAGAGGCACAGGGGNAGCGGCAAGCTGGTGCTGGTGGACGACGCGCTTCATTTNTGGCTCCGGTGCACCGACGTGTACTTCGCCATCGAGCTGAAGGACTGCGTCAAGGTTGAGCTGCGAGACTCCTGGGGCGGGGTGCGGATACAACGGACGGGGAAGGAGAAGGAACGGACCGCCATCGTGGTGGTCACGTTCAAGTCGCGGGGTGGGAAGACGCTGAACCAGGCTGGGTTCGTCGTGCTNCCGGATCAGAAGCAGGCGTGGCTGACGAAGACGCGGCAGGCGGCGCTCGACGCCGGCGGGTTCAGCATCGTNGAGGGCCGGGCCCGACCTCGGGCCTAGCGGAGTTGTACTACCAGCAGTGTAAATCTAACTAACTAACGAGACGTTCTCACCGCCGAAGGCAAAGCGCGAGGAGGGAGTCCGGCATCGGCGCATCGTGCCCGCCATGTCCTGCCATGGACCACATCGGCGCTAGGATCCTACGCCGCGTGCGCTGCGTCGCGTCCACCCCGGCGCCGAGATCATCGTCCTCGTCCTCGTCCTCGTCGAGTCGTTCCCGCCGCCCCTTACGTATGGCGAATCGTATCGCTCTCGGCATCTGCCTCGCATCCACCGTGGGCTCGCCGCCGGCCGCCGAGATTGCGCTCGCTTCTGAGGGGCCGGGATCGACGTCGGTGGTGTCGGTGAGCGGCTCTCCGGTACTTACGGGCGGGGCGCCGCCGTAGATTTCACGCTCGGGCTCGGCCGCGGCACTCCTCGCACCATCGCACCGCCCTCCTCGACGTACCTGGGCGTTCCCTCCTCCCGCGCGAGCCGCGGACGACGCCGGCATCCATCCGTAGTCCCCCGAGGTGGCCATCACCCGCGCTTGTCGCGCGTCAGCCATCGAGGCGGACATCGCCATGGCGAGCCTAAGCCAGTCGTCGTCGTGGCGCTCGGCGTCGGTCATCCCATCGTCCCCGCGCGTCCCATCGCCGTCCGCCGGAGCCGACGACGGCACCGAAACGTCGATATCGCCTCTGAGCTCGGCCTCCTCGGTCCAATCGCCCGCCACCGGCTCGGGTTCGCGTCTCGACCGCGGTTGGCACCCGGGGCTGGGGCTGGGCACCCCGACGCCCGCGGTGCGCTCAGCCCCGACGGCGGCGTCTGCGCCCGGCGCGGACTCCAGGCAGCCGTCCGCGTGGGCCTCACGGTCCGGTATCGTCCACGTGCTGAGGTCCAGCCCGCACATTGGGCACTCCATGGCCCCTCCTCCGCGCGTGCCGACCGTTGCTAAAATGGCCGGCTCGATCTAGTTGGTCTCGTCTCGGGGAAATGACAAAATGGTTTCGGGGGAACGTCCACTTCGCACGGCGCGGACTCAGGTGCTCGCGGCGGCGACCCCACCTACGCAGCCCCAACGATGCGCGTAAAGTTCCGACACCCGAGGTCCCAGGACAGGTGCGCGCCGATACTTCCGCCCCACCCCGGCCGTCAAGGTCAAGTTCCCCCTCGCGGCACCAAATTCTTCCGTGACGCGCCCGCAATCCCGACTCACCCGACCCCACATCCATCACCCGCAGCTACTGGTGGAGATGCGACCCCAACGCGACGTTCGCGGATTGCAAGGCGGCCGCGGATAAGATCGTCTCCTCCAACTACCCCAACGAGCCGTACGACACCGACTGCTTCAGGCGGGACCACGACAAGTACCTCTGGGACGGGCGACACGGCGCCAGGCGCTACGGCGGCGACGTTTGGGACCCGACGAAGGTCACCGTCGGGCAGGTGTACAACGAGGGCGACGAGATCGTGTGCGTGCAGCACCTGCACAAGCAGTGGCACGTCACGTGCAACGACCTCAGCGAGGCGAGGGACGCCCGGCGCCGGGTACACCTCGCCAAGCTCGGCCAGGAGATGCGCGACGAGATCATCCAACAGGCGGCGAAGCAGGTGGAAGATCCGGCGAATAAGTACTACCACGGCAAGCAGGGCGCGCTCATCAAGCAGTCCACTGGACTGGAGGGTCTGGATCTGGGGTTCAGGGACAGAAAGGCGAGGGAGGCAAAGGCGGCGACGGGGCGAAAAACTCGGGGGCGAGGGAGGCGAAGATGTCCGCAGACGCAAAGTCGACGACGGCAAAATCGATGGGTTCCGCGGGCATCGACACCAAGGCGAAGACGAAGTCGGGGACCGGGCGGTCCACGAAGTCGTCATCAGCCGCGAGCGGCGGGGCGAAGGCTGCGGCGTGAGCGTA
>JGI24539J26755_10001311_pt1 | contig 11510 bp, 6 predicted proteins | sample NorSeaMetagenome_2_FD_26755 | JGI IMG/M metagenome (IMG submission 26755)
AATCCTATCAACACTTCATTTTCTGTAAGTGCAGGCGGTAAGATCGGAGACAAAATAAAGGTACTGGCAACCCTAGGACAAGCCTCAAATTTTGAATACCGAGAAGGTGTTTTTAGAGAATTTAGAGGAAACTTTATAGACGACACCATTCCAGATGCCATACGATGGAGAAAAACAATTGCTACATCAGGACTTGTTAATGGAAAATTCCGCGCCAATGATGACAATACATTTGAACTGACCTCTTTGTTTATAAACAAAATACAAGACGAGGTGTTTGAGGGAGGTCGCGCAGGAACTACTACAATTTTTGAGGAAACCAATGTTGGGGAAGCATTTCAGTTTATAAGAGATCAAAATACTAAAAACACGCTCACCTCTATCACACAGTTTAGCGGTAAAAATAATCTTGGTCAGAAAAACACATTAGACTGGGCATTAGGATATAACTATCTCAAGGCAGATGAGCCAAACAGAATTAGAAATGAGGTGAATTTTAATTTTGCGGAAGATCCGGCACTGGTACAGCTAGGAAGAAACGGAGGCTTTCAACAACGTAAAACAATTCAAAAAATCAAAGACATAGAATACAATGGGCGCATAAACAATGAATTTATTGTAAAGGACACAGACTCCAAAAATTTTAAAGTTGATGTTGGCGCAACCTACAGAAACAAGGAGCGTAATTTTGGTTCTCAATTCTTTGGCATTCAAGAAACAGTTCTTAATGCAGTGAACCCAACTTCTATTGACGCGCTTTCAGAGATCTTTACCGAGCAAAATATAGATAATGGTCTTTTGAGAATAAATAGACTCCCCGTAGATCGTTACAGGGGTTCATTAGAATCTCTAGGAACTTACATACAAGCAACAGCAGTGATAGGTAAATTCACACTACAAGGAGGTGTGAGATATCAGGATGACCAAATTAATGTACAATATGATGTGGGTAATATTCCTGGAAGATTGGGAATGGTTGATAAAAACTATCAAAGAGTATACCCATCTGTGAATCTTAAGTATACCCCGACAGAGAAGTTAAATCTTCGCTTTGCAAACAGCTACACTACTACCCTTCCAGAATTTAAAGAGATTGCTCCCTTTGAGTACGTATCTGCAGTTGGTCAAGTAACTCGTGGAAACACAGATATTGAAGCTTCTTTGAATACAAATTATGACTTAAAGTTTGAGTACTTCCCATCCAAGGGGCAGCTTTTATCACTTACAAGTTTCTATAAAAAGATTGAAGACCCTATCAACAAAGTACAAGATAGAGGAGCCTCTGGAGCATTCTCATACTTCAACACCTCAGAGAAGGCAACCATATACGGTTTAGAGATTGAAGCTCGTATGTCGCTAATAGATGGGTCAGAAAACAAAACAGCAAACCTAGATGTAAATGTAAATGCTTCAAGAATGTGGCACCAACAGGATCTAAAAGAAATCAGAGATGGAGATGGAAACTTTGTAAACACCTTTAGATATAAAGGATTGACCCAAGAGGGGTTGCAAGGAGCCTCAGATTGGATTGTCAATGGTTCGTTGAGTTATAATTCTAATACACAAAAACCATTTTTAGCTACCATAACTGCAAACTACACTTCAGGAAAGATATTTGCCCTTGGTAATGCTACCATTAGAGACTCTGGAGATGTTAATTATAATGATGCCATTATTGAAAATGGGTTTGTTGCCCTAGACTTTACCACAACAAAAACGCTTTCAGAAAAACTAGTTTTAGGACTTGTGGCGAGAAATTTGTTAAATCCAGAAATAAAAAGAACACAATTGGTCAGAAATCCTAACACGCAATTTGAAACAAATGAAACAGTGCTTTCCTACACCCGTGGTGCACAAATAGGACTAAATCTTACATACACTTTTTAACTTTTAACTTTTAACTATAAATCATGAAAAACAATTATTTTACAATCGCATTAGCAATTCTTTGCTTAATCTTCACTTCTTGTGACTCAGATGATGACTTCATCTCTACAGATCCAGGTGTAGACCCGGCTAACTTTGAGTTAAACGGAGTTCTTGAAAGTGACAGGATACTTGACCCAAGTCAACCTTATAGCCTTACAGGGTCTTACATTGTAAAAGCTGGGGCTACCCTAACCATTCCTGCTGGGACACAAATTATCTCTCAGGTAGCAAGTAACAATTATATTGCTATAGAAAAAGGCGCAAATATTGACATTCAAGGAACACAAAGCCTGCCTGTGATAATGCGAAGTAGTGCAGGCAATCAAGGAGACTGGGGAGGACTAGTTCTTCTTGGAGATGCTGTAACAACAGAGGGAGTTAATGCAACTGCTGAAGTTGGAGGATTTATCTACGGTGGTACCAACCCAAGTGATAGTTCTGGATCCATTAATTACTTAATCATTAAAAACGCAGGAGCTCAAATTAACGCAGACTCTCAATACAATGGCCTTACGCTATACGCTGTAGGAAGTGGAACTAGTATTGATAATGTAGCACTACTTGATGGCGCAGATGATGGTGTAGAGTTTTTTGGCGGAAGCGTATCAATCACCAACTTATATGCAGAAAACAATCAAGATGACTCTGTAGATTGGACGGAGGGTTGGAACGGAACATTAACAAATACCTATATTGTTCATAACAATGATGGGTTCTCTACTGCAATTGAGGCAGATGGTGATAACAACAATCCAACCATCACAAATTTTACAGCCGTATCTACTGTTGGTGGAACAGCATTACAGTTTAAGAAACTCTCGGGTGCTACTATGACAAATGTATTGTTAATGGGATATGATACTAATGTAGATATGAAAGACCAGGGGCCAATTGAAAATGTTATTGTAGACAATACACCAATGAGTGATCCCTCAGATGATGTTTTTAACGGCACAGCCGTTGACATATCTGGATGGGCTTGGGTTGCAGCAGGATTATAGTTTTATTAGCCAAACAGATCCACTTTGTTTGTACTAAAAAAAGCCCCTTACTTAAGGGGCTTTTTATGTTATATATCCTTAAGTTCAGGGCCTATTTGATACTACTCGAGTATCTGTAACGCTCCAGGTTTTAACTTCTGCAATATCTGAGTTTTGATAAGTCACTTGTTTGATACTGTCACCTTGATAAAACATCCAAGTACCTACTTTAAGGCCCTTGTCATAGCGTGCAACGGCAGTTGTATTTCCTTGAGCATCATAACTAATCCAGTGACCATCTAACACATTATCTTTAGTGTAAAACCCGGTCTGAGCTACCATCCCATTATCATGATATAATGTGGCTTTAATGGTTTCTCCATCAGCAACATATTGATTGTTCTTGTGTTGTTGTGCAAATGTAAATTGTACAACAAAAAGGGTAACAAGTAGTAGCATTGTCTTTTTCATCATTAGACGCATTATTTTATTAATAACATAAATTTATTAAAATTTTTACATTCAGACAACGTTTTGATAACATTAAATTAACATTAATCTCTCAATTACCTGTTTTTAAGGTACTTATATATTTTAAATTTTAATTTAAATTTTAATAATTTGGTAATATTCCATTTACACAAAGGGCACATAAATGGGCTTATTTTGTATTTGCGTATGAAAATCATTTAGTTTTTGTCGACTAGATTTTTACGTTTGGGGCCATCTTTATAGATGGCCCTTTTTTTTATTAAAAATAACACATAAAAACAACATAAGCTTAAAGATTTGTTAACATTGGAATCCTATTTATTTTAGAATTTTGCCCTTGACAAAAACTAAAATAGATTTTTCAACATGAAATTACGCAACTTCCTTATTGTAGTGGTATGTTTTGCATACACAACCTCAAATGCCCAAACCCTTAGCGATGCTAGTTTTGGCAAAGGCCTTTTTAACTTTGTTGCTAAAGACAGTACCTTTAGCATGAAATTTGCACCTCGTATCCAGGCCAGATTTAACTCTGAGTGGGATTATGATGGAGACAGTTATGGTGATGCAGCTCAAAATTTTTCACTTAGAAGAGCCCGTTTAAAATTTAGCGGTTTTGCCTACACCACAAAACTTAAATATAAAGTTGAGCTTGGACTCTCAAATAGAGATGTATCTGGAGCTAGTGAATTTAATCGCAACACACCTCGCATTATTCTAGATGCCGTTGTAATGTGGAATTTCTTCCAAAATTTTGAACTTTGGGCAGGACAAACAAAATTACCAGGAAATGTGGAACGCGTTGTATCTTCTGCAAATCTGCAACTCATAAACCGATCGTTATTAAATAGTAACTTTAATATTGATCGTGATGTGGGAATACAACTAAGACACCACGGAACACTATTTGGAGATTTCATGATTCGTGAAAAAATTGCTATCTCACAGGGTGAAGGAAGAAACATCACTGAAGGTAATGAAGGCGGCTTGCAATACACAGGGCGTTTGGAGTTTTTACCTTTTGGAAAATTTGCTTCAAAGGGAGATTATTCACAAGGAGATCTAAAGCGTGAAAAAGCACCAAAATTAATGGTAGGGCTCACCTACGATTACAATAAAGATGCTGTAAAAACAAGAAGTAATATGGGGAGCTACATGTTTTTGAATGACGGCTCTTTATACCAAACAGATATTACTACATTTTTTGCAGATGCCATGTTTAAATACAAAGGGCTTGCCTTTATGGGTGAATATGCCATGCGTGAAGCAGACGCTGCTGTTGCAGTAAATGCAGATGGAACAGAAACTGGAGATATTGTAAGAGTTGGAAATGCCATAAACATGCAACTAAGTTATTTGCTAAAAAACAATGTTGAGATAACTGGACGCTATACCACCTTAGAATTTGATGACATTACCTCTAGAGATCCTCAAGATCAGTACACACTAGGTATATCTAAATATGTGGTAGGCCATAAATTAAAAGTACAGGCAGATATTAGCTACGCAACCAAAAATGGTGAGCAAGATAATATCATGGTAAGAACTGGTTTCGATTTACATTTTTAATAACAATTTGGTAACAAATTAGTCTTACAAATTAGAGACATTTGTAGTAAAATATTACACTAACTATTATGGATAACATTTATTTATTAATGCTGGTAGCCCTTACAATTCTTGCAATTGCAGATATTGTGGTTGGGGTTAGTAATGACGCTATTAACTTTTTAAACTCAGCTATTGGGTCAAAGGTAATTTCACTGAGAACAATCATGATTGTTGCCAGTTTGGGTATCTTTATTGGTGCTGTTTACTCTAGTGGTATGATGGAAGTGGCTCGTAAAGGAATTTTTGTCCCGGCGATGTTTACCTTCGATGAAATCATGATGATTTTCATGGCAGTAATGATTACAGATATCTTACTTCTAGATTTCTTTAACACCCTAGGGCTGCCAACATCTACAACGGTCTCTATTGTATTTAACTTACTTGGTGCTGCTATTGTAGTATCCTTAATTAAAATAAGTGGTACAGATGGAGCTACCATTGCAGATCTTGGAAATTACATTAACAAAGAAAAAGCGCTTACTATTATAAGTGGTATTTTACTTTCTGTAGTGATTGCCTTTAGTGTTGGGGCTGTTGTTCAATGGATATCTCGCAGAATATTTTCATTCCATTTTGAGAAAAAAATAAAGAATTTTGGGGCTCTTTTTGGAGGTTTAGCACTCGCTGCCATCATGTATTTTATTTTTATGAAAGGACTTAAAGGAAGCCCATTCTATAAAGATTTGAAAGGATACCTTGATGGTAATGAATATTTAGTAATGGCGTTGAGTTTTGTATTTTTTACTTTGTTTTCTTATGCGTTCCAAAAAATTACAAAAAAAAGTATCCTACTTGTTGTTATTGCAGTTGGTACTTTTGGATTGGCCTTGGCCTTCTCTGGTAATGATTTGGTAAATTTCATTGGGGTACCAATGGCCGCTTACCACTCTTATGAGGCGTGGTCTGTATCTGGAATTCCTGCCACAGAGTTTACCATGGAGGTCTTAGACAAAAAAATGCCTGCTGAGCCATTCTTGTTATTTATAGCTGGAGGTATCATGGTGGCAACTCTTTGGTTTTCTAAAAAAGCAAAAACAGTTGCAGAGACAGAATTAAGCCTGTCTCGCCAAAATGATACACATGAGAAATTTCAGCCAAATATGCTTTCTAGAGGAATTGTAAAAGGGAGTTCATGGCTATCTAATAGTATTAGCGGTTTTCTACCAAAAGCAACGCAAGAAAAAATAAATGCAAGTTTCACTAAGCCGGATACAAAGCTTCTTACCAAAGACCAGAGTATTGATGCGCCTGCCTTTGACATGATTAGAGCTTCGGTAAATCTAATGGTAGCAGGAGTACTTATATCCATTGCAACGTCCATGAAACTACCACTGTCTACCACCTATGTAACTTTTATGGTTGCAATGGGTACCTCACTTGCCGATAGAGCATGGGGTAGAGAAAGTGCTGTATACCGTGTAGCTGGAGTATTAAATGTTATTGGAGGATGGTTTTTTACGGCATTCGGAGCCCTAGTTGCTGCAGGTACTGTTGTGTATTTAATTAGTTGGAATAAAAATGTTATGATTCCTATATTACTGTTATTTACAGTTTTATTGCTCGTGAGAAACTACTTGTCTCACAAGAAAAGTAGTATTACAACAGTAGATCCTAAAAGCTTAAAAAAGTCTGAGAGTAGTACGGTTCAAGGAATTATTACTGAGAGTGCAGATAATATCTCTAATGTGGTTTCTAGAACCAACAAAATCTATACAGATGTTTTAAAAGGTCTAGCCAAAGAAGATGCTAAAGCACTTAAAAAGGCTAGAAAAGGTGTAGAAAAACTAGACCAGGAGGTAGAAGATCTGAGAGATAATATTTTCTACCTAATTAAAAACCTAGATGAAACAAGTGTTCGGGGGAGNAGTTTTTATATAACCATACTAGCATACCTTACGGATATGACTCAGTCTTTGGACTTTATATCAAAGAAGAGTTTTAAGCACGTTAATAACAATCATCGAAAATTAAAATTCAATCAAATTAAAGATCTCCAAGAAATTGATGATTTTTTGGAAGGGTTGCTCGTTGAAATTGAAGAGGTATTTAACAGCCGTAAGTTTGAAAGAATTAGTTATGTGCTTTCTAAAAAACAGGAACTTATTACAATTATTTCTGAAAAAATTACAACCCAGATTGATAGAACAAGAACCGAGGAAGAAAGTCCAAAAAACACATCTCTATACTTTAATATTTTACTGGAAACTAAAGATTTGGTATCAAGTATTATGAATTTAATGGATGAGTATTATACGAGTTATAAAAAAGAGTAAGCATTGCCTTATTAAACCCCTCAAAGACCCCGCATATTCTTTTGAATTGTGGGGTTTTTTATTACTTTTAACTAGTAAGCTCTATGTCTGAATCTCAAAAATTAAAACAAGTCGCAGCCGTTTTTTTTAAACTCGGTCTCTTTGCATTTGGAGGTCCTGCAGCTCATATTGCGATGATGGAGCATGAGGTCGTCACCAAACGAGCCTGGATGACACGGGAGCACTATCTGGACCTTATAGGAGCTACAAATCTTATACCTGGACCCAACTCAACAGAGATGACCATGCACTGCGGCTTTCAGCGGGCAGGTAAAAAAGGATTGTTTATAGCAGGCATTAGTTTTATTTTTCCGGCAGTTTTTATAACAGCAATTCTAGGGTATTTATATGTCTTGTATGGCGCATTGCCCCAAGTACAGCCTTTTATTAAAGGGATACAACCAGCCGTTATGGCTATAATTGCTTCTGCTGTTATAAAACTGGGGAAAAAGGCGTTAAAAAATTGGGAGCTTGCTGTTTTAGGGAGTCTTTTTTTAATTGCTAGCCTTCTAGGTATTAACCAAATATTGCTACTCCTTGGAGGAGGTATAGCGGGAATGTGTTTGTTTTTAATGCGGTCAAAAATACAACACACTACACCCCTATATGCGCCAACCTTTATGATCTTTATAGTCTCAGAAATAGGGGCTAAATTAACTACGGTTGGTATCTTTTTAAAATTCTTGAAAGTGGGTAGTATACTATACGGTAGTGGGTATGTGCTTTTTGCCTACTTAGACACAGAACTTGTAACTACCGCCTTACTAAATCAAGGGCAGCTCATAGAAGCCATTGGTATTGGGCAATTTACCCCAGGTCCTGTATTATCAACAGCCACTTTTATTGGCTACCAACTAGGTGGTTTTTGGGGTGCTATTGCTGCAACTGCCGGTATTTTTATGCCCTCTTTTTTGTTCGTTTGGCTGTTAAACCCGCTGATACCAAAAATGAGAAAATCTAAGGTCTTAGGCTATTTCCTTGATAGTATAAACGTAGCAGCAGTTGCCATTATGCTTGCCGTTCTTATCACTATGAGCCAACAAACCCTTGTAGATTGGCAAGCTACTTTTATTGCTGTGTTAAGTGGGGTACTTATCTTTAAATTTAAGAAAGTTTCTGTGATGTGGGTGCTTGTTGTGGGAGCTATCCTTGGATATCTACTAGCGCTTATTTAATACGTACATTGGTGTAGGTTTTACTATCTTGAGTATGTAAATGCTATTGTATGAAATTATACGGATTTATTATTTGCTTGGGTTTTCTTTTTTGCTCGTTGAGCTTTAAAGACATTAGCGGTGAAAAGCTAGAAGACAGGCGAGTTTATCTTACTTAAGGATATCAAGATAATCAATGGCATAAAATTTCCAAAAGAGAAAGCCTGGTATTACAACAAAGATGATGGGTATTTGGGGACAGACATTTTACAGTAACAGCCACTAAAAATAAAAAAGGGACACCAAAAGATGGTGTCCCTTTTTTTGTACTCTTAAAAATATAATTTTAAGATCCACACATCAAACAATCCTCATCTGGACCGCCATTTTGTGATTTATTCATTTGGTCCTTAAACTCCTGAGCCGTCATTGGCTTTTGCTCTGTGGCGGTATTGCCTAACTGAGCTTTTGGCGCTGGGCTTGGCGCTGGAGCTGGTACTGATGCCAATGCGCCATCTGCATCAATTGCTGTTGTAGAAAGCGCTGCCGCAGCCTTTGGCTGTTCTTTTTTATCTTCTTTAGAGAGTGTAAATTTAATGGCATCTACCGCACTCTTGGTACGCAAGTAATACATTCCTGTTTTAAGACCGCTTTTCCAGGCATAAAAATGCATTGATGTTAATTTTGCATAACTAGCATTTTCCATAAATAGATTTAAAGACTGAGACTGGTCAATGAAATACCCTCTGTGTCTTGACATATCAATGATGTCTTTCATGGAAAGCTCCCACACTGTTTTATAAAGGTCTTTTAAATCTTGAGGAATATCTACATCTTGTACAGAACCATTATTACGCATAATTTGTTCTTTTAAAGTGTCGTTCCAAAGTCCTAGACCTACTAAGTCTTCCAGTAAGTGTTTGTTTACAACTATAAACTCTCCACTTAACACACGCCTTGTGTAAATATTACTTGTGTAAGGTTCAAAGGCTTCGTTGTTTCCTAAAATTTGTGATGTGGATGCTGTAGGCATAGGCGCCACAAGCAGTGAGTTACGCACTCCATGCTCTGCCACTTCAGCTCTTAGAGCTGCCCAATCCCAGCGGCCACTTAATTCATTGTCTTCTATCCCCCATAGGTTGTGCTGAAACTTCCCTTCACTAATAGGAGATCCCTCATAGGTTTCATATACGCCATCTGCTTTGGCTTCTTCCATAGATGCTGTTAACGCAGCAAAATAAAGCGTCTCAAAAATTTCTTGGTTTAGCTTTTTAGCCTCGTCACAGGTAAAAGGTAAACGGAGCATAATAAAGGTATCTGCTAATCCTTGGATACCTAGCCCAACAGGTCTATGACGGAAATTACTGTTTTCTGCTTCTTTTACAGGATAGTAATTACGGTCTATAACGCGGTTTAGGTTTTTAGTTACTTGTTTGGTTACACGAAATAACTCGTCGTGATCAAAGGCGCCATCAGTTACAAACATAGGAAGTGCTATAGAGGCCAAGTTACATACAGCAACCTCATCTGGAGAGGTGTACTCTATGATTTCTGTACAAAGGTTTGAAGAACGTATGGTTCCCAGATTTTTCTGGTTACTCTTACGGTTTGCTGCATCTTTGTAGAGCATGTAAGGGGTTCCAGTTTCAATTTGAGATTCCATTATTTTCTCCCAAAGTGTACGCGCTTTAATGGTTTTTCTTCCTTTTCCTTCAGCTTCGTAGCCTAAGTATAGTTCATCAAACTCATCGCTGTGAACGTTATAGAGGTTTGGACACTCGTTAGGACACATAAGAGTCCACTCCGCATCTTCCTCTACCCGTTTCATGAATAAATCTGGAATCCACATAGCATAAAATAAATCCCGCGCTCGTTGTTCTTCTTTTCCTGTATTTTTCTTAAGATCCAGAAAATCAAAAATATCTGCATGCCACGGTTCTACGTAAATAGCAAAACTACCTTTNCGTTTTCCTCCACCTTGATCTACATATCGTGCCGTGTCGTTATATACTCGTAACATTGGCACAATACCATTNGAGGTNCCGTTGGTGCCAGATATGTATGACCCTGTAGCACGTACATTGTGTATAGAGAGACCTATACCACCTGCAGACTGAGAAATTTTTGCGGTTTGTTTTAGCGTATCATAAATACCGTCTATGCTATCGTCTTGCATGGCCAATAAAAAGCAGGAAGACATTTGTGGCTTTGGTGTACCACTATTAAATAGTGTAGGCGTTGCGTGGGTAAAAAACCGTTTACTCATTAACTCATAGGTTTCTTTGGCAGCTTCTAAATCATCTAGGTGAATCCCAATAGACACACGCATTAACATATGCTGAGGGCGCTCTGCTATCTGGCCATTTAATTTTAACAGGTAAGAGCGCTCTAGGGTTTTAAACCCAAAATAGTCATAGCCAAAATCACGGTTGTAAATAATAGTAGAATCTAATTCTTCTTTATTATCCATAATTACTTTGTGAACCTCATCACTAAGTAAAGGAGCGTCTTTCCCGGTACGGGGATTTACATAGGTATATAAATCATCCATCACCTCACTGAATGTCTTTTTTGTATTTTTATGTAAGTTAGAAACAGATATCCTNGCAGCAAGCTTTGCGTAGTCTGGGTGTGATGTTGTCATGGTTGCAGCAACTTCTGCTGCCAGATTATCTAACTCACTGGTAGTTACACCATCATACAAACCCTCAATTACACGCATTGAGATACGAACGGGATCCACAAGTTCATTAAGGCCATAACACAGCTTTTTTACACGTGCTGTAATTTTATCAAACATGATGGGTTCTTTGCGGCCGTCTCTTTTTAGTACATTCATATCTTGCGGGTTTTCGAGGTTATTTTTTGATTCTGCTATTATTATGGTAAAGTGATTTCAGGCGTGTATTTTTCAAAACACACACTATCAAGCACTTAGGTATTATATTTCTAAAGTATGTTTGGCTTAAAAGTCTGCGTCGAAGCTAATTTTATTGGCTTCTTTGTCTGTGGTGTTGGCAACACCTGCTTTT
>JGI24539J26755_10001314_pt1 | contig 11496 bp, 8 predicted proteins | sample NorSeaMetagenome_2_FD_26755 | JGI IMG/M metagenome (IMG submission 26755)
CTTTGTCGCCCAATGTTAGAATTATATTTTTGCTGCTATATACTGGGTGATTAATATGTGCTACTATGTCTGACAAATATACGGGTACCATATGCGTCTCATTTTTTCTGTCAAAGTGAAAATTATTAAGATCCTTATTCAAAAGCATATGTTCTTTCTTTAGCGCTTCACACATGATTTTATTCAGCTTCCTCTTTCTGTCCAGCATCATCCGCCTTTTTGGGCCATCCCCCTGCAAATCGCTCATAAGCATTTCTAGTCTCTCCTCATCAAGTGTCTCACGCGCCTCATTGAACTCCAATGAATATTTATTATCAATTAATTTAGTCATATTCACGAAGGCAATATTCTTTTTATTAGTGCCTTCATCAATGTCTTCATTAGTAGTATAAAGTGGTGTAAACGATATAGTTGGTAAAATTTTTATATTATTCTTTTGTCCACTGCAAAACTTTTTAAATCGTTTTTTCAAGATAGATTTTATTTTTTTTAAATATGCATCATAATCAAANTTATTATATTTATACCAAAATTTTAAAATATTATTATATATCCACTGCCGCTCCTGATTTCTGCTTGTTATCCCGCCATTACCAAAGAAGTTATCGACTGTATTTTGTTGCCATTTACCAAGGTTTCGGGTCATGTCACCAAACCGATCGAATATGTAAAAATCCACAACCGTAGGTTTGTCCGCGTTCAACTCATGGTTATTATCTTTTTTGATAAGTTGAAATCCCATATAAACACGCTTGAAATCATCGTACGTCGGATATTGATATAATTGTGTCAGATTCGTGGCATTATTATCGAGTTGCGACATGAGTAGTTTTTTAAACTCATTTTTAAATGTAAGGTATATCGATTCAATAATATAAAAGTCTTTANTGCGTTCTTTTTTAGTACTCCTTTTGTTTAATTTAGTAAAAGAATACATTATAAAATCAATATATCTATTTAAAACCAATATAATTTATTAAATTATATTGGTTTTATTATATCATATATAATTATCAAAAAAGAAAATTAAAATTACAACATAAACCGAATACATTGTGGTTAGAGTTTTGAGTAGCATCATGAAAAATTGAGGAATGGTTTTGACAAAAGTGGTTTTAATAGGAATCGTAAATTACCTAAAGTAAATTAATTAATAATTCATTATTACAAATTATATATATATAAAAAATGTTATAAATTATCATTTTATTTAATTAAATATGATTCATTGTAATTATCTATTGAATAATCACTATCTATAGTTTTAATTGCTTCAATCAAAATATTTTTAAAATTATTATTATTATATGATGTGTTATATTCTTTTTCTAAAACACTATTTGAAAATTCTTTAATTATCCAAGGATTTTTATTTTCACTAATGCCTACCTTTTCATATATATTATTACCATCTTTATGTAATTTATTAAATGTTTCATTTATCGATTTATCATCAATTATATTTTTATATGTTGTAGACCATATTTTATNATCGCGTAAAATAGAACTGGTNTAGTTAATTTTATTAATAGTTTTTAGAGAATCATAATTATCTTTTGAAAAAGTTATTGATTGTGAAAAATTTGTCATTTATCTATTTATCTATTTATCTATTTATATATTTATATATTTATTTTATTCTTACATCCGAATATATATTATTTAAACATTCTATACCACCATCTGACTTGCATGTTTCAAAATCTTTATATAACCAGTCTGCAAATTTTTTTTGGTCATTACACGATTTGCTATTAGCTACAGTATAAAATATCAATTTTAATGGATTTTTATTATATATATCATTGTTATCATAAGATAATGAATTATTTGTTATTTCATTTACCTTATTATTAATTTTTTTATTAGTATATGGACATGCATTATAATTATTTTTAATTGTATTATAATCATATACATTGTTATTCATAAAAGGATTTTCATTAGTTGGTAAATTACACAATTCGTCATTTATTAAAACTAATTTATTAGAATTTAGAAATTGTTCTTTAAGTTTGTTTAATTTATCCATATGTGTATAAATTAAATATGAAAGTGCTAAGACTAAAAATAATAACAATATTGTTTTTACTAAAAATTTTTTATTTAATGATACTAAAGCAATTATAATACTTGCTATTATAATAAATCTTACCACTGTATTTAATTTTTCTTCGTCACTCATATAATCCTTTGGTATTATAATAGGTTTTAACAATTGTTTTACATCAGATGTCCAAAACATTTTAATTAAATATTTTTAAGCTTCTATAATAAGAATATTAATTAATTTTCTTTTTTTCTGCTAATTTTTTTCTTAATTTTTTTTGCGCTGCTATTTTTTTATAAGCACCTTCATTTACNTTTGTTTTCCCACTTTTTGCCATATTTTTTATTGTATCTAAATCAGGCATTTCTCCATTTTCTTGGTTATTAGTCATCATTNCNCTAAACATACTCATCATATTTCCCATATTTGCCATGTCATTGTTTTTCCCCATATTATTATTTTTCCCCATATTATTTTGATTTCCAAACATTCCAGGCATCATTGAAGCAAATTTCATTGCATCTTGCATTAAATTTTCTTGATTTAATTCTCCACTTGATAATTTTGCAGCCATTTTTTGACTAACATTTGATATAATATCACCAAACCCACTATCTGGGTCTCCTAAACTTTTTAATACATCACCGTTTTTATCCATTGATTTTTGTAGTTTATTTACATCAACATCTTCTAATATTTCTTTAGCAAGTTTTCCCAAGGTTGTATTTTCCATACCACCCATTTTAATATCTACATTCTTCTTAATTTTTATATTTTTNATAGACACTAAATTCAATAGTATGCTTTTATAAATATTATTTTCATCGTCTAGTTCATTTATATCATCGTCTGTAAAATTATCTTTTTGTAATATATTTAAAATTTTTTCAGAATCTTCATCTGAAATATCACGAGAATAAATAAATAAAACGCTAATATAGTGATGGCATAAATATTCATTTCTTAATATTTTTACAATGTCTTTAATATATATATTATCTAATAATTCAACATTTTCATTTTGTGTTAACCATGATATGATATCATTTGTTGATTTTTCTTCAGATTTATTTTGTTCTTCAGATTCATTTTGTTCTTCAGATTCATTTACATCCTTTTTTTTATCAGCATCAAAAACTAAATTTTTATAAGATTCATATAATTCGTTTGTCAATTGCTTTTTAATAAAAGTTATATATTCATCACTTGTTTTATCCAAAGTTAAATAATTATTTTTAATTATATTGAACACTTTTTTTGCTGTTTCACTTTTATCCTTATGCTTTTTTGTTATTGTTTTTAATTTTTTTATTAAATCAATATAATATTGATTTAATATATATATTTTTGTCATTTATTCTATCTATATTATAGAATTTTCTGAATTCCTTATATAATTTAAATTATATCCTGTCGTCTTTTATTCATCAATTCTTCTAAACTTGGCAAATTTTTATCATTTTTATCATTAACTGATGATATAGGGTTTAAAGCATTTGTTGCAATATCAAATTCTTTATTTTCTTTATTATTATCTTGATTAGTTAATAAATCCCATGAATAATTTTTATCTTTTAATAAATTATCACTTTCGTCATCAAGTGACGAAAAATTATCAGACATGCTACTACCTAATGTAAATGCCAATGGTTCGTTTTCAATTTCTATTTCATTCTCGAATACTGTATTCTCTTTCGAATCCTTTGTTTCTTTATTTAATCTTGTATTATTATCTTGTGTAAATAAAGCACCTCTATTTGGTAATAATAGATAATCAAATACTTGTTTTCCATATAATATTTCTTCTGAATTTATTTTATTTTCATCTGACAGTATCAATGCTGGGACAGAATGTATTACTTTTTTCATATCATAATCGTTGCCAATCAATGTTTCGACAGATATAGTTTTAACTAAATTTTTTTTATCATGTTTTGAAATTGCTTCTAGCAAAATATTACAGTGCTTACATTGAGTACTATAGATTAAAATCATTGCTATTTCAGTTAATTTTGATATTCTTATATATATTATATTGTATTACTTAAGATTTTTATATATAAATTGTTTAGAGAATAATGAAATTTCTTAAATCAGATATATCAAATTGTGAATTAAGTAATATAGGAAAAAATAATAATGTAAATGATAATTTTTTCTCTAATACAGATTCGTTTTCAACTATTAGCGATGGGTTTTCATCATTAACCGGTGATGATACTATTGGTGTTCACGGTAATATGGAGCCATACTTCACTAAATCTGCCCCTATTATAAAAGATTTTATTGATAAGGATGTTAATGACTTATTCACTAATAAAAAAGAAACAACTAGAAATGATTTTTTTGCACAAGAAAAAAATATTGATAATATAAACGGGTCAAGTTTTCAATATGAAGTTCTTAAAAATAGAACGAATCAATCTATGTTAAATTTAAATAATAATGTATTTCCAATTGATCAAATAAGAGTCGGACCAGGATTAGATAATGGTTATAGCGAACAAGGTATTGGGGGATTTCATGATTATAATACTAATTTATATGCAATGCCAAGAAATAGAGATGAATTAAGATTTGAAACTAATCAAAAAGAAAAAACATTCGCGGTTGATTATCAAGCGCCTAAAATTGATATTGGTCAAAGAGGAATAGTAAACCCTCCGTCTAAAAATAAACCAGAAAGAGTGTATGAACAAAATTTAGATAATTTTTTTAAAACAACCGGCTCGGTATTAAAAAATACAAATAGATCTATCGAAAATATTAAAGCAACAAATAAACAAGATTCTCATATTGATTATACGGGTAATATTAAATTAACAAATCGTGGTATATCAGAAGAAGATAACTATAATAAAAAATCATTTACTATTTATGATAATGAAAGAAAAACGACCGAATGTAAAACTGTTATGAATAACCCAACATCTATAATTAAAGCAGTTATTGCACCAATATTAGATGGTATCAAATTATCAAAAAAACAGTATATAATTGATGCTGCCAGAGAAACTGGTGGAAATGTATCATCTGATGTAAATAAAGCTACTGTCTACGACCCAATTAACTATATTACTAAAACAACAGTAAAAGAAACAACAATACATAATTCTCAAAATAATAATTTAAAAGGAAATGATGGTACTTATTCCGCATTAAATGATGGTGTTAAAACAACTGTTAAAGAAACAACTCTTCATGATGCCCAAAATATTAATCTTAAAGGTAATGATGGTACTTATTCAGCATTAAATGATGATGCAAAAACTACTGTAAAAGAAACTATAATTCACGACTCACAAATTCTTAATTTAAAAGGTACTGTCGAAGAAAGTTATAGTAATTATGATGATGTTCTTAAAACCACTATGAAAGAAACAACTCCACTAACCGATAATATTCGTAACATTGGACCAATTGTATATAGGACTTACGTATATAATCCAGATGAAATTGCTAAAAAAACAGTTAAAGAAACCACTATAAAATCTAAAGCAGAATATGGATTTATTGGTGGATTATTTAATAGATTAGTTGGTGGATATTACAATAAAAATATTAAATTAAATAATACTAACAAAGAATTTACAGTGCAAGCACAATCAAGAGGCAATGTTTCATCTATACATGACCATAGACAAATTAAAAGAGACGCGTATTACGCAACACCCCAAGATGAAACAAGAGAAAAAATATTAATTGCGGCAGGACATACGCCAAACCCAGGAAATATGAACATTCCACTTGATGCAGAAAATATCAATATGACAGTTGATAAAAATCCTTTACATAATAACAATTATGGGAATATCAGCAAAATATATCAAGAACGCGAACCAAATAATTTATTTAGAGACTCGATTACAACTGAAAATGTTCAGAATAACGCATATGAACATAGACTTGATAGCTCTATTATGAATGGTTTAAAATCAAATGAATTATCTATTCAAATTAACCCAATTAATATGTAAAATATATATAAGAAATTTATAACTATTTTCTAATTATGCAAGTATTATTAAATACTAAAAAAGAATATACAAAATACATTCAAGATTCTATATCTATTTCTATTGCACAAAAAATAAACAATTATTACGATGATTCAATTAAAGATAAAATAGGAATGATTGGTTTTCAAAAAAATTTAAATAATATTAAAAATTGGAATCCTAATATTATTGAGAACGAATATAAATTATTAATTCAAAATAGCAAATACAAAAATTTAGACAAAATATATACTTTTACAATTAAAACTTATATTAAACTTAGATTAATAGAATTAAATATAGATTATGATAATTATGAATACCCTGATATTAAAGCATTTATACATAAATGTTATATAAATGCTGCTATATGGGCTTGGAAAAGTCCATTTTTATTTTTTAAAAACAATTTAAAACAAATAGAGATACAAAATAATTATAATATTATAGAAATAAATATAAGAAAAATTATTAAAAATACATTGAGAGAATGTGTTCCAATTGATAAAATTATTTGTAATCAAAACAATACAAATACTATATTAAACCATAAAATTGATAATGATTATAAAGAAGAAATTAAATTAAATGAAACAAAAATATCAAAAAATAATTTCTTAAATAATTTTATGAATTTTGCGAAAAATACTATTTATAAAGAAAGTGTTTATGTTAAAAACAATAAAGATCTAATAACAAATACTGGTCAACTTATAACTGATAAAGAAAAATCTGATACACAAGAATCTGATAAAGAAGAATCTGATAAAGAAGAATCTGATAAAGAAGAATCTGATAAAGAAGAATCTGATAAAGAAGAATCCGATAAAGAAGAATCTGATAAAGAAGAATCTGATAAAGAAGAATCTGATAAAGAAGAATCTGATAAAGACGAATCTGATAAAGACGAATCTGATAAAGAAGAATCTGATAAAGACGAATCTGATAAAGACGAATCTGATAAAGAAGAATCCGATAAAGAAGAATCCGATAAAGAAGAATCTGATAAAGAAGAATCTGATAAAGAGGAATCTGATAAACAAGAATCTGATAAAGAAGAATCTGATAAAGAAGAATCTGATAAAGAAGAATCTGATAAAGAAGAATCTGATAAACAAGAATCTGATAAAGAAGAATCTGATAAAGAAGAATCTGATAAAGAAAAAAAATATAAAAACAAAACAAAAAAAATTTTAATTAATGAAAAAAAAAAAAATAAGTTTATAATTGATACATCATCTTCTGAAGAAAACAGCGATACAGAAAATATAAATATTAAAAAAATAATATGGTAAGTAGTGCGAAAATATAAGTAATTGTTAAATAATACAATTATATAGAAAATATGTATTATTACTATTCTTTGTTTATTACAATAATAATATTCCTTTTTTTCCAACTTAAAGAATATAATAATTTTAAAAAAAAAAGGAAAAAATATAATATATTTTGTACGAATAATATAATTTTTTTTATATTAGCGTATTTTATATTAACTATTATATTTTTTTTCATATTTGAAAGTAAGAATATTAAAAAAATCAATTTTGATAAAATTGAAAAAAATCACTTTGAATTTAATAATGAATTACTCAAAAAAATTCCGGAAAATATAAATACTGGTTTTATACCATTTGATGAGTAAAATTATTTTATTTTATATATTAACATTAATTAATAGAATGAAATTAGAATTAAAAAAATTTGATCCATCAAAATTGGCCGGAGATTCTGTTGTTGTTTTCATTGGTAAAAGAAATACAGGGAAATCATATTGTATGAAAGATATTTTAAGTTTTCATAGAAACATCCCAATTGGTATAGTTATAAGTCCTACAGAAAAAGCAAATGGATATTTTGAAAAATTTATACCAAGAATGTTATTATATGATGAATGTGAAGAAAAAACAATTAAAACCTTTTTAGACAGACAAATCAATATATCTAGGGAAAAAAAATCAGAAACTGCTAAATACGGCAAAAGTAATATTGATAATAGAGCTTTCTTAATTTTAGATGATTGTTTGTATGATAAAAAATGGATAAATGATAAAAGTATCAGAGCAATATTTATGAATGGAAGACATTATAAAATATTTTTTTTAATTACAATGCAACACGCAATGGGTCTTCCACCTGTTTTAAGAAATAATTTAGATTATGTTTTTATATTTAGAAATAATATTGTAAAAGAAAGACAAAAAATTTATGATAATTATGCTGGTATGTTTGCAAATTTTGAGGTATTTAATCAAGTTATGAATCAATGTACTGAAAATTATGAGTGTTTAGTTATTGATTGTAAAACGCAAAGTAACAAATTAGAAGATCAAGTTTTTTGGTATAGAGCAAAGGAAGTTTATTTTAAAATGTGTAGTACCGAAATGTGGAACATGCAAAGTTTAGAAGATCAACGAAATATACAGGGATTCGGAGTTAATGATACAGAAGACGATGAATTATATGATGCAGGTGTTTTTGCAAAGAAAAAAAATAATCCTAGAATAAATGTTAAAAAATCAAATCATTAATTTATGAAGAAGGTGCTAATGGATAATAATCATTATAATCATTTATATATCTACCTGGTATATAATAATTTCCATCAGGAGTTAGTACATAATTTAGTTCAGACATATTATTTACATTGTTGTTTGCATATTCTTGGTATGATATAGAAAATATATCATAATCTGTTCCTCCTATTGTTACCTTTGTAATATTATTATTTGCAGATTTAAATGATAATAATAATTCTTCTAAACCAGAATTTGAAGGATTAATCGCAGAAGCATTACCATTAATATTTGTTGGATCTGTTGTACCAATATTCATCCATATTCTACCTAAATCATTTTTGCTTGGATATTCGTGTGCAGATGGATAATATATATATTCTTCATTAACATATTGTCCTGGAACATATACATATATATCTTCAACAATATAGGAATTTTCTCTAATATTATCTTCAACATCATAGTTAACAAAATCTTCAAAATCTAAATTCAATATACCATCAGTTGAATTTGCAACTGATATATCTTTTATTTTTTCACCTAAAGTTTCATTAATATTGTTAAACATTTTTTTATCTGTAATAGGGTCATTTGGTATTTCAACTGATACATCAGAAACTTGAGTTAATTTTTGCCAGGTTATACCATTATCTTGTGATATATAGTGTACATTAGGGATATTAGAATTAGAAAGACTATTTACTCTATGTTGGACATAATGAGTACCATTTTCAGTAGTACCGACAATTGTAGTGGAACCAAATATAGTATCTCTTTCTACTTGTGTTAAAACTAATCTAGGTTCTAAATTACTATCTCTTTCAGGGTCTGGTGTAACTAAATCTCCATCAGAATCATACGAACCATCATTTCCTTCTAATATGTTCATAAATTTAGTGAAATTTGCTAATTTGGTGTCAGCATCTTCAGAGTCACCGCCGTAAACAACCGCACTAGCAGTTATTTCAGTAAAATCAGTAAAATTTCTAATTTCTCTTAATTTCCAATATCTACCAAGTTTACCTTTGCCTGGGAAACTAATATAATTTTTATAATCTTCATTTATATATTTGCCTGGTATATATAATTTAGAACCAGATTTAATATAATGATATCTTGTTAATAATCTATGAGATACATATTCATTCGCTAATAAACTTTCTGAATCACCACTATTTTGTTCAACAAAATGTGTTGATGCATATTTTGCCATATTTAGTAAATCATCTAATTCACTACTTGTTAATAATAATCTTCCTAATTTTAATATATCTAATGTAGGTTGGTGAACTATTTCATAACCCATTTTTACAGTACTAAAACCAGTCCCCCTATTTGTAATATCTTCGGCATTTACTTTAACCCAATTATATCCAAAATCATTTGAAATGAAATAATTAGTTCCATCAGTTAAATATTGAGTTGTATAATATCTATTTCGTTTATTATGTTCACGCCAACCATTGTGATTATCGGTACCATCTTCAACAAAATCACTATCTATTTTAGTAGTTAATGCATTAAGTTCAGTATCAATTAAAGTTAATCTTCCTCCTTCAATTATACCAGAAGTTGCATCGTGATAAACTTGGGTACCCACAACAGGTTTTGTAGAAACTTCTTGCCAATTACTTCCATTGTCTAATGTAACATAGAAAACGCCATTTGTAGTTCTATGTTGTATATATTTAGTACTTAATATTTTAGTGAAAGTAAAATCAGATAACAAAGTATTTAATTCTTCTCTTGATAATTCAATTGTACCATCATCCAATAATGTTTCAGTTGCATTATGTTCTATTAATTTTTTATTAGAAGCAAGTATTGGAAGATCAGTTACTTCTTGCCATAATCTACCAATTCTGTCATCTACTGTGCTGAATTGATAATCATTTTGTAAGGCAGATTGTTCATTTAATTCATGTGCAGCTCTTTCAGCATCTTTAATAGCAGTATCATAATCATCTTTAGCGTGTTGTACATCATTACTTCTCATAGATACTATCCATTTTTCGCTTGCAGTGTCTTCATCTCTAACATAATAATCGCCATATCTCAAAACAGTACCATCTTCATCAATATCTGCAGAGTTTAAAGAAGGTACATCTCTTGTATCTAATAACACTAAAGTGGAACCCAACCCACTTCTATTTGTTACATTATCGGTATATATTATTTCATAAGTATTTTTATCAATAACAGAATCAACAACAGAATAAGTATTTTTTGCATATACTCTATCATCAACTTTAAATTCTTTTTGAAAACCAGAAACACTAACATTTGTATCAAAATTATCTAATAAGTTTTTAAAATCACTTGTAATAGTACTATTTGATAATTTTCTTCTATTTGGAAATTTAGTTAACGAAATTCTTTCGTCATCGGGCTCCATAAGAACCCATATTTGTCCAATTCTTGTACTACTTTGTCTTATTTGTTGAGCTTCATGTAATACATCTTTTAATTTAATATCTCTTACTTTTTTATAGTGATATTCTTCGTCGTCACTTCTACTAACTAACCATCTATATGGTGGAATTGCTTTATAGTAAGAGCCTCCTGCATTACTTTCAATATAATCGTCAGGAGTTAATTCTAATTCATTTAAACGATCTTGAATAGAAATATTAATTCCATTTATTGTTTCATGTGTACCTGTAGTAGTTATAGTAACAGAATTTGATCCATCTAAAGAAGAAGTGATATCATCAATTATTAATAATCTACCATTAGTGGGTTTTTCAGTTCCTATTAAAGACCATTTAGTACCAAATGTAAAATCATCAGGTAAATAATATTGTCCATATTCTAAATTACTTTGAATTGGAACTAAAGTTTTATCAAAAATAACATATTCGTTACCATATTTTTTAATTCTATTAGTTTTGCCATCAATTTCAGAGTTTACAATATATGATTTTTGAAG
>JGI24539J26755_10001316_pt1 | contig 11489 bp, 7 predicted proteins | sample NorSeaMetagenome_2_FD_26755 | JGI IMG/M metagenome (IMG submission 26755)
GAAAAGAAAATAAGATAAGAGATTATATTGAAAACGAAATAAAGGCCGTTGGTCTTGAGGATTTTGTTAAACAGATATTAATCCCTACTGAAAAAGTNTATCAAATTAGAAATGGGAAAAAAGTCTCAAAAGAGAGGAATTTTTTTCCAGGTTATATTTTGATAGAAGCAGCATTAGTTGGTGAGGTACCCCACGTAATTAAAAGTGTTACTGGAGTGATTGGGTTTTTAGGAGATAAACAACACAACCCGGTTCCGCTAAGACCCGCTGAGGTAAATAGAATTTTAGGTAAAGTTGATGAGTTGGCTGAAAGTAATGAGGAAATGAATATTCCTTTTGTTGAAGGTGAAACAGTTAAAGTTATTGATGGACCGTTTAACAGCTTCTCTGGTGTGATTGAAGAAATCAACGAAGAAAAAAAGAAGTTGAAAGTAATGGTTAAGATTTTCGGAAGAAAAACTCCGCTTGAACTTAGCTTTATGCAAGTTGAAAAAGAGTAATTATTGATTTAAAATATACACTTAGAGATGGCTAAGGAAGTAACAGGAATTATCAAATTGCAAATTAAAGGTGGATCGGCTAATCCGGCACCGCCAGTTGGACCAGCGTTAGGAGCTAAAGGTGTGAACATCATGGACTTCTGTAAGCAGTTTAATGCTAGAACACAGGAAAATGCTGGTAAGGTATTACCTACTATTATCACTGTTTATTCTGACAGATCTTTTGATTTTATTTTAAAGCAACCTCCAGTTGCTGTGCAGATTTTAGATGCAATTAAATTGAAAAAAGGATCTGCTGAACCAAATAGAGTTAAAGTTGGTAAGCTTACTTGGGAACAAGTTGAAACAATTGCACAGGGAAAAATGAGTGATTTAAATGCTTTTACTATTCCTTCAGCTATGAAAATGGTTGCTGGTACTGCTAGAAGTATGGGAGTTACTGTATCGGGAGATTTCCCTTATTAAGAATTATTTAATTATTAAACATGGCTAAACTTAGTAAAAACCGGAAGGCAGCTCTAGCGAAATATGATCAAGAAGGATTGTATTCAATAGAAAAAGCAGCCGAAATTGTTAAGGATATCACAACTACTAAATACGACGCGTCTTTTGATATTGATGTTCGTTTAGGTGTTGATCCTAGAAAAGCTAACCAAATGGTTAGAGGAATAGCTACTTTACCTCACGGAACCGGGAAAGAGGTAAAAGTTCTTGTTTTATGTACTCCAGATAAAGTTCAAGAAGCACTTGATGCAGGTGCTGATTTTGCTGGATTGGATGAGTATGTTGAAAAGATCAAAGGTGGTTGGACCGATATTGATGTTATTATTACTATGCCTTCATGTATGGGGAAAGTAGGTGCTTTAGGACGTGTATTAGGACCAAGAGGTTTAATGCCAAATCCAAAAGCGGGTACTGTAACTATGGATGTTGCGAAAGCTGTAACTGAAGTTAAAGCTGGTAAAATTGACTTTAAAGTTGACAAGTACGGAATTATTCATGCTCCTGTTGGAAAGATTTCTTTCGAACACAATGCTTTGGTTGAAAACGTTACTGAGTTAATGGGTATTATTACAAAACTTAAGCCTTCTAGTGCTAAGGGGATTTATGTAACTAGTGTTACTGTTTCTTCTACTATGAGTCCTGGTGTAAGATAGACCCGAAATTATTCGCTTAAGAATGTTACATTGCTTCCATATATTAATTATTCTCTAATTTATTAGAACATTATCATGAACAGAGAAGAGAAAAATCAAGTAATTGAAAGTCTGGTTGAGAAGTTGGGGAAGAATCCTCACTTTTATCTAACAGATATCTCAGAAATGGCTGTTGAGGATACTAATAAGCTAAGAGGAGATTTTCATGAACAAGGAATCAGGGTTGAAGTAGTAAAGAATTCCCTTTTAAAGAAGGCAATGGATAGAGTAGAAGGAAACGACTACTCTGAATTGTACGACACTTTGAAAGGAGCTACATCAATCATGTTCACAGAGGTAGGTAATGCCCCTGCGAAAGTGATTAAGGCGTTCAGGAAAACTTCAGAAAAACCGATATTAAAAGGTGCTTTTGTTGAAGAAAGTATTTATATAGGTGATAACGAATTAGATAATCTGTGCTCTATTAAGAGTAAGGATGAACTTATCGGAGATCTTATTGCACTTCTTCAATCACCTGCTAAGAACGTTATTAGCGGTCTTAAATCGAGTGGATCTACGCTTTCAGGTATACTTAAAACCCTTTCAGAGAAAGAAGGTTAAATATTATTATTAATAGAATTGTTTCAATTTATTAAAGCTTAGAAAAAATGGCTGATTTAAAAGATTTCGCAGAGCAGTTAGTTAACTTAACAGTAAAAGAGGTTAACGAACTTGCTACTATTTTAAAAGATGAATATGGTATCGAACCAGCTGCTGCTGCAGTTGCTGTTGCTGCTGCTGGAGGTGGAGACGCTGACGGAGGTGCTGCTGAGCAAACTGAATTCGATGTTATCCTTAAGGCCGCTGGAGGTTCTAAATTAGGTGTGGTTAAACTTGTAAAAGAAATCACTGGTTTAGGATTAAAAGAAGCAAAAGGTGTTGTTGACAGTGCTCCTGCTCCTGTAAAGGAAGGTGTTACTAAAGACGAAGCTGAAGCAATCAAAGCTCAATTAGAAGAAGCTGGTGCTGAAGTTGAGTTGAAGTAATTCAACCAATAAAGTTTACAAAGGGTTAGCCCCAATTCGTATGAATTGGGCTAACCCATTTTGTAGTTTAAATACTATTGTACTTTTAACCAATACTTTTATTTATGTCTGAATTGACTAAATTCCCTGAAAGAATTAACTTCGCCGATGCAAAGGCACGTCCTGATTATCCGGATTTTTTAGAAGTTCAATTACAATCGTTTACAAATTTCTTTCAGTTCGAAACTACTCCTGAAAATAGAGAAACTGAAGGATTGTTTAAAGTTTTTAATGAAAACTTTCCTATCACCGATGCAAGAAATCAGTTTGTATTGGAATTCTTGGATTATTTTGTTGATCCACCTCGTTACACCATTGATGAATGTATTCAAAGAGGACTTACCTATAGTGTACCACTTAAGGCAAAATTGAAACTATATTGTACTGATGATGAACATGAAGATTTTGAAACAATTGTTCAAGATGTTTATCTAGGTACGATACCATATATGACTCCGAAAGGAACTTTCTGTATAAANGGTGCTGAACGAGTTATTGTTTCTCAGTTGCACCGATCTCCAGGAGTGTTTTTTGGACAAAGNCGTCATGCTAACGGAACTAAATTATATTCAGCAAGAATTATCCCATTTAAAGGGTCTTGGATTGAATTTGCTACAGACATTAANAGTGTAATGTATGCTTACATNGATCGAAAGAAAAANTTACCTGTTACTACATTATTAAGNGCTATTGGTTATGAATCTGATAAAGATATCTTAGAGATTTTTAATTTAGCTGATGAAGTNAAAATTACAAANGCTAATCTTAAAAAGGTTGTNGGTAGAAAACTAGCTGCACGTATCTTGAGAAGTTGGGTTGANGATTTCGTTGATGAAGANACTGGTGAAGTTGTTTCAATAGAACGAAATGAAATCATTATTGATAGGGAAACTGTTATTGAACAGGATCATCTTGAATTAATAGATGATTGTGGTGCTAAAACTATTCTTCTTCATAAAGAAGATGCTTCTAATGCTGATTTCGCTATTATTTATAACACCTTACAAAAGGATACTTCTAATTCTGAAAAGGAAGCTGTAGAGCATATCTATCGTGTACTTAGAAATGCAGAACCGCCAGATATGGATACTGCAAGAGGTGTTATTGATAAATTATTTTTCTCTGAAACACGTTATGATTTAGGAGAAGTTGGTCGTTATAGAATAAATAAAAAATTAGGTAATGACTTAAGTGAAGATTCAAGAGTACTTACAAGGCCTGATATTATTCAGATAATTAAGTATTTAATTGAATTAATTAATGCGAAAGCTGAGATCGATGATATTGATCACCTCTCAAATAGACGTGTAAGAACTGTTGGTGAACAGTTATATTCTCAATTTGGAGTTGGTTTAGCCCGTATGGCTAGAACAATTAGGGAAAGAATGAATGTTCGTGATAATGAGGTTTTTACGGCAACTGACTTGATTAATGCTAAAACATTATCCTCAGTGATTAATTCGTTCTTTGGAACGAATCAGCTGTCTCAATTTATGGATCAAACCAACCCATTATCAGAGATTACGCACAAGCGTAGATTATCTGCTCTTGGGCCAGGAGGTTTGTCAAGAGAAAGAGCAGGTTTTGAAGTTCGAGATGTTCATTATACGCATTATGGAAGGCTATGTACTATAGAAACTCCTGAAGGACCAAACATTGGTTTGATTTCTTCTTTGTGTGTATATGCTAAGATTAATAAACTTGGGTTTATTGAAACTCCTTATAGAACAGTAGAAGAAGGTAAAGTAAACCTTAATAAATTTGAATATTTTTCTGCAGAGGAAGAAGAAGGTAAATTGATAGCTCAAGCAAATGCTAAAGTAAACGATGATGGTTCTTTTGGAACCGATGTTGTTAAAGCTAGGCTTGAAGCCGATTATCCAATTGTTGAACCACAGGATTTACATTTAATGGATGTAGCTCCTAATCAGATTGCATCTATTGCAGCTTCATTGATTCCGTTTTTGGAACATGATGATGCCAATAGAGCACTAATGGGTTCTAACATGATGCGTCAAGCTGTTCCATTGTTAAGTCCTCAAGCNCCTATAGTTGGAACTGGTCTTGAGAAACAAGTTGCTACAGATTCTAGAGTGNTAATTAACGCTGAGGGAGAAGGTATAGTTGAATATGTTGATGCAAATGAAATTCATATTANGTATAACAGNACTGACGCTGAAAAACTTGTTAGTTTTGAGGATGATTTAATCATTTACACNCTTACTAAATTTAAGAAGACTAACCAAGGAACTTGTATGAACTTAAAACCTATCGTTGAGAAAGGTGAACAAGTTAATAAAGGACAAGTGCTTTGTGAAGGTTATGCTACTGAAAAAGGAGAATTGGCTATTGGACGTAATTTAAAAGTTGCTTTCATGCCTTGGAAAGGTTATAACTTTGAAGATGCGATTGTAATATCTGAGAAGATTGTAAAAGAAGATGTTTATACATCAGTTCATATTGAAGAGTTTGTAATGCAGGTTAGAGATACTAAACGTGGTTTAGAGGAACTTACGGCTGATATTCCAAACGTTAGTGAGGAAGCTACAAAAGATCTTGATGAAAACGGAATGATTCGTGTTGGAGCTGATGTTAAAGAGGGTGATATCTTAATTGGAAAAATTACTCCAAAAGGTGAAACTGATCCAACCCCTGAAGAAAAATTACTTAGAGCTATTTTTGGTGATAAAGCTGGAGATGTTAAAGATGCTTCTTTAAAAGTTTCTCCTTCTGTAACGGGTGTTGTTATCGATAAAATGTTGTTTTCTAGAGCTATTAAAGACAGAAAGTCTAGAGCTGATGAGAAAAACATGGTAGCTAAATTAGACGAGAAGTTTAAACTTCAAGTTGGGGAGGTTAAAGGTGTATTACTTGATAAGATTTGGAAAATAGTTGAAGGTAAAACTTCAAATGGAGTTTTTAACTTGTTTAAAGAAGAACTAATAGGAAAAGGATCAAAGTTTACAAAAAAAGCTTTGGCTGATGTGGACTATGATAATGTTAATCCTATGAACTGGACGAAGGATGAAGAGATCAATGATATGATCAAACGTCTTATTCATAACTTCAATATTAAGGCCAGTGATTTATTAGGACTTCATAAACGTAGTAAATTTGCTATTACTGTTGGGGATGAACTTCCTGTAGGTATTGTTAAATTAGCTAAGGTTTATTTAGCTAAAAAGAGAAAGCTTAAAGTAGGTGATAAGATGGCTGGACGTCACGGTAACAAAGGTATTGTTGCTAGAATTGTTCGTCAAGAAGACATGCCGTTCCTGGAAGATGGAACTCCTGTTGATATCGTACTTAACCCGTTAGGGGTTCCTTCTCGTATGAACTTAGGTCAGATTTATGAAACAATCTTAGCTTGGGCTGGAGAGAAATTAGATCTTAAATTTGCTTCGCCAATATTTGATGGTGCAACATTGGATCAAATTCAATCCTATACTGATCAAGCAGGAATACCTAAAAATGGTCAGACTTATCTTCATGATGGAGGTACGGGTGAACGTTTTGATCAACCAGCTACAGTTGGTATTATATACATGTTGAAATTAGGTCACTTAGTAGATGACAAAATGCATGCTCGTTCAATCGGACCATATTCATTAATTACTCAGCAACCACTTGGAGGTAAAGCTCAATTTGGTGGTCAGAGATTTGGAGAGATGGAAGTTTGGGCGCTTGAAGCATTTGGAGCTTCTAATATCTTACAAGAAATCCTTACAGTTAAATCTGATGATGTTATTGGTAGAGCTAAAGCTTACGAGGCAATCGTTAAGGGTGAGCCGATGCCAACTCCGGGAATTCCTGAATCATTTAATGTATTGTTACATGAATTAAAAGGATTAGGACTTAATATTACTTTAGGGTAATATAGAATTAACTGTAATATTGTTGAACTAATTATCGTTATACGATGGCATATAGAAAAAACATAAAAACTCCACCAAGATTTGATAAAATAACAATCAGTCTTTCTTCACCTGAACTAATTTTGGAACGTTCAAGTGGAGAGGTTTTAAAGCCTGAGACTATTAATTACCGTACATACAAGCCTGAAAGAGATGGTTTGTTTTGTGAACGTATTTTTGGTCCTGTAAAAGATTGGGAATGTCACTGTGGAAAATATAAAAGAATCCGTTACAAGGGTATTGTTTGTGATAGATGTGGGGTTGAAGTTACTGAGAAGAAAGTTCGTCGTGAAAGAATGGGACACATTCAATTGGTTGTACCTGTTTGTCATATTTGGTACTTTAGATCTCTTCCTAACAAAATGGGTTACTTATTAGGTTTACCTACTAAGAAGCTAGATATGATTATTTACTATGAAAGATATGTAGTAATTAATGCGGGTGCTGCTGTAAATAAAGATGGTGAGCCTTTAAATTATCTTGAATTTTTGACTGAGGAAGATTATTTAGACATTATGGATGCGCTTCCTAATGAAAATCAGTACTTAGATGACACAGATCCAAATAAATTTATTGCTGCAATGGGTGCTGAAGCACTTGAGAAGTTGTTAATGAGGTTGGATCTTGATTCTTTATCTTATGAGTTAAGACATAAGGCAAACACTGAAACTTCACAGCAAAGAAAATCTGAAGCACTTAAAAGACTTCAGGTTGTTGAGGCATTTAGATCAGCAAACAAACATATTGAAAATCGTCCTGAATGGATGATAATCAAGGTTGTTCCTGTAATTCCACCAGAATTACGTCCATTAGTTCCACTTGATGGAGGTAGATTTGCAACTTCTGATTTAAATGATTTATATAGAAGAGTTATTATTAGAAATAATCGTTTAAAAAGATTAATAGAAATAAAAGCTCCTGAAGTAATCTTAAGAAATGAGAAGCGTATGCTTCAAGAGGCTGTAGATTCTTTGTTTGATAATTCTAGAAAAGCTAATGCAGTAAAAACTGAAGCAAATAGAGCGCTTAAGTCATTATCTGATTCATTAAAAGGTAAGTCTGGACGTTTCCGTCAAAACTTACTTGGGAAAAGAGTTGATTATTCTGCTCGATCGGTAATTATTGTTGGACCTACACTTAAAATGCATGAGTGTGGTATTCCGAAAAATATGGCAGCTGAACTTTACAAACCTTTCGTAATTCGTAAGATGATTGAAAGAGGTATAGTGAAGACTGTAAAATCAGCTAAAAAAATGGTTGATAAGAAGGATCCTGTAGTTTGGGATATTCTTGAAAATGTATTAAAAGGACATCCGGTATTACTGAACCGTGCTCCTACACTTCACAGGTTAGGTATTCAAGCTTTCCAACCCAAGTTAATAGAAGGAAAGGCAATTCAGTTACATCCACTAGTATGTTCTGCATTTAACGCCGATTTTGATGGTGATCAAATGGCTGTTCATTTACCATTAGGTAATGCTGCTGTTTTGGAAGCTCAGATGTTGATGTTAGCATCTCATAACATTCTTAACCCTGCAGATGGAAAGCCTATTGCTGTTCCATCTCAGGATATGGTTTTAGGTTTGTATTATATCTCTAAGTCTAAAAAATCAACTAAAACTGAAAAAGTTAAGGGTGAGGGAATGACTTTTTATTCTGCAGAGGAAGTTATTATTGCATTGAATGAAAATGCTATAGAACTTCACGCTAATATCAAGGTTAAAGCTACAGTTAGAGAAAATGAAGAGTTAATTGAGAAATTAATTGAAACCACTGCTGGTAGAGTTCTATTTAACCAAGATGTTCCTAAAGCTGTTGGTTTTATTGATAAAGTTTTGACTAAAAAAGAGTTAAAGAATGTAATTTCTGATGTTATTAAAATAACAGGAATGGCTGAAACTGCTGCTTTCTTGGATAGAATTAAGGAAAGAGGATTTAGTCATGCATTTAGAGGAGGACTTTCCTTTTCATTAAACGATGTATTAATACCAACTGAAAAAGAGGAGCTTGTTAAATTAGCTAATCAAAAGGTTGAAGAGATTAAAAATAACTACAATATGGGGTTCATTACTAACAATGAACGTTATAATCAAGTAATTGATGTTTGGGGTAAAACCAATGTTGAGTTAACAGATATTTTAATGCAGCAATTGGAAGATGATCGTCAAGGTTTTAATCCAGTTTATATGATGTATCATTCAGGAGCAAGGGGTTCTAAGGAACAGATTCGACAGTTGTCAGGAATGAGAGGATTGATGGCTAAGCCTCAAAAATCTGGAGCTACTTCTCAAGCAATTATCGAAAATCCAATACTTTCTAATTTTAAAGAAGGTCTTTCAATTCTTGAATATTTTATATCTACGCACGGTGCTCGTAAGGGGCTTGCGGATACTGCTCTTAAAACAGCTGATGCGGGTTACTTAACAAGAAGATTGGTTGATGTTGCTCAAGATGTTGTAGTAACTCAAATTGATTGTGGTACATTAAGAGGTTTAGAAACATCTGCTTTGAAAAAAGATGATGATATTGTTGAAACTTTAGAAAATAGAATTGTTGGTAGAACTTCAGTTCATGATGTATTTCATCCACAAACAGGAGAACTTTTAGCTGTTGCTGGTGAAGAAATTTTTGAAAATGCAGCAAAAGCAATTGGAGATTCTCCAATTGAGTCTGTAGAAATTAGATCTGCATTAACTTGTGAGTCTATTAAAGGTATTTGTGCTAAATGTTACGGTAGAAACTTAGCTAACGGTAAGAAAGTTAAAGAAGGGGAAGCTGTTGGTGTAATTGCTGCCCAATCTATTGGGGAACCAGGAACACAGTTAACTTTAAGGACTTTCCACGTTGGTGGTACTGCATCTACAACTTCTACAGATAGTATGAATATCGTTAAGTATGATGGTTTACTTGAAATCGACGAGTTGAAAACTGTAAAAGGTGAAAACGAAGAAGGTAAAAAAGTAGAAATAGTTATCGGTCGTTCAGCTGAAATGAGGGTTGTTGATGAGAAAACTAATATTCAATTAACAAGTGCAACTGTTCCTTATGGAGCTACTTTATATATCAAACCAGGTAAGAAGGTTAAGAAAGGAGATGTTGTTTGTGAATGGGATCCATATAATGCATCTATTATTTCAGAAGAAGCGGGTAAGGTTGAGTTTGAAAATATAGATGAAGGTATCACTTTCAGAATTGAATCTGATGAGCAAACTGGTTTCGAAGAGAAAGTAATTGTTGAAAATAGAGATAAGAAGAGAAACCCAACAATTAAGATTGTTAAAGGTAAAGATACTCTTAGATCTTATTCACTTCCTGTTGGTGCTCACATTAATATTACTGAAAACAGTACTATTAAACCAGGTCAAATCTTAGCTAAAATTCCTAGATCTGCTGCTAAGGGTGGAGATATTACAGGGGGACTTCCTAGAGTAACTGAGTTATTTGAGGCTCGTAATCCTTCAAATCCTGCTGTTGTTGCTGAAGTTGATGGAATTGTTAGTTATGGTAAAATTAAACGTGGTAACAGGGAAATTATCGTAGAAACTAAGACAGGTCAAATTAAGAAGTACTTAGTACCTCTTTCTAAGCATATATTAGTTCAAGAAAACGATTATATTAAAGCTGGTTTACCTTTGTCAGAAGGAGCTATTACACCAAGTGATATATTAAAGATTCAAGGTCCAACAAAAGTACAAGAGTACTTAGTAAATGAAATTCAAGAAGTTTATCGTTTACAAGGAGTAGGAATTAATGATAAGCATTTTGAGGTTATTGTTCGTCAGATGATGCGTAAAGTTGTTATTGATGATGCGGGAGATACTAAATTCTTAGAAAAAGAGATCGCTAACAAGATTGATTTTAATATTGAGAATGATAACATCTTTGGTAAAATTGTTGTAACTGAAGTTGGTGGTTCTGAAGATCTTAAATTAGGGCAGATTATAACAGCTCGTAAATTAAGAGAAGAGAATTCGGATCTTAGAAGACAAGATAAGGTATTGGCTTTAGGTAGAGACGCTATTCCAGCAACATCTACTGCAATTCTTCAAGGTATAACTAGAGCTTCATTACAAACTACATCGTTTATATCAGCTGCATCTTTTCAGGAAACTACTAAGGTTCTTAATGAGGCTGCCGTTAATGGTAAAATTGATTATTTAGAAGGATTGAAAGAAAATGTAATTGTAGGGCATAAAATCCCTGCAGGAACGGGAATGAGACAATTCAATAATTTAGTTGTAGGTTCGATGGAAGAATATGAATCATTAGTAGAAGCTAAAAAATCTTCTGAAGAAGCATAATATGAATGAGTTTAAAGACGATAGTCAATCTAAACAAAATCAGTTAAGTATTGAGCTTACTGAAGAAATTGCTGATGGGGAATATGCGAACCTCGCAATTATCACGCATTCAAATTCAGAGTTTATTATGGACTTTGTGAAAATTATGCCTGGTATACCTAAAGCAAAGGTGAAAAGTAGAGTCATAATGACTCCGCAACATGCTAAAAGATTGATGTTAGCTCTAAATGATAATATCAAGAAGTTTGAACAGATTAATGGTCCTATAAAGGCTACTGATCCTGTTAATGGTGGGATACCAATGAATTTNGGAGGACCAACAGCAGAAGCATAATAAAAAGCCTCACTTTTAGTGGGGCTTTTTTTATCTAATTTATTTTAACATTACTATTTTGAAAATTGTAGCAAAAACATTCGCAGGAATGGAAGATCTCCTCGTTGAGGAAATACGACAAATTGGAGGTAAGCGGATAGAAAAGCTAAAGAGAGGAGTTAAGTTTGAAGGGACTGAAGAAGTGTTATATAAAGCTTTATTCTCTTTGAGAACTGTATT
>JGI24539J26755_10001318_pt1 | contig 11483 bp, 11 predicted proteins | sample NorSeaMetagenome_2_FD_26755 | JGI IMG/M metagenome (IMG submission 26755)
AACAGGTATAGAATTAAATAAAACAATTTATAATAAAATAAAAAAAAAATATAATAATATTTTAAATATTAATTTTTTAAACTATAATAAATATAATTATCATGATTTGATAATAGGAAATCCTCCATATTATATGATTAAAACAAATTATGATTCAGATTTAATTTACGGAAGACAAAATATATATATATTATTTATTATCCATTCAATGCTATTAATTAAAAATAATGGAATAATTGCTTTTATTATTCCAATTAATTTTATGAACTCTTCATATTATAATAAAATTCGTGAAGAAATATATAAAAAATGGAAAATTATTGATTTTGTTCAATATAATAATGATATCTTTATTGATACTAAACAAAAAGTATTTGGATTAATTATTCAAAAAAATAAAGGAGATAATAACAAATTTGTTTATATAAAAAATGATCAGTATTATTTTGTATTTAATAAATCATTGTTACCAATGTATAATTATAAAACACTTAAAGATATTGGTTATATTGTTGGTGTAGGAACTATACAATGGGATGCTAATAAAGATAACTTTATAAAAAAAAGTAATACTATACTTATATATTCTTCTGATATTGATAATAATCAATTAAAACTAAAAAATAATAAATATAGATATCTTTCAGGTAACGTAAAATATTTGAATGAACCTTTATTGATATTAAACAGAGGATATGGAAACGCAAAATATAATATTAATACAGCAATATTAGACGGAACTTTTAATTTTCAATTAGAAAATCATGTGTTATATATTAAAAGTAAAAATAAAACATCTATAAATGAACTTAAAAAAATACAAAAATCATTACAATCTAATAAAACTAAAGAGTTTATTAATAATTTATTATATAATAATGCTATAAATTGTTTTGAACTAAGTAATATTATTCCAATATGGTTTTAATTTTAAATAAGGATTACATACACCTGTATGATTTTTCCAATATAAAGAAATTTGAAATAGTTTTTTACCAGTGTTAGTATCTATAACTAGAAAACTATAGTTTTCTTTTGAACTTTGTTTTATTTCAGCTTTACCCAATTCTATTAATTTTAATTTTTCACTAGAAATTGTTTTATATTCAAAATTACTGTTTGATTTATTCCATATAAAAAAATGTTTATTTTCTTGTTTTTTAAATAAATCTTTATACATTGCTTTTATTTTTAAATTATCTGTAAATATTTTTTTTATATATTCTATCCTAGATTCGTTTTCTATTTTTAAAAAATTTGGTGTTTTCCGAATAGTTTCTAATTCTTTAAAAAAATCTAATTCATAACATTTGGGTTTATAAACCTGTTTTAAATAATTTTCTATAGGTATTTTTTCTACTGTAGGTAATAATTCCATAATTTTATCAATATATTCATTATAAAAAAAGATAGAATAGTCATCATATAAATATTCTAGTTGTCTAAAGTTTTTATCATAAAGTTGAGGTATGTTTCCATTTTTAGTAAACTTAAATTCTACTTTTTTCTGTATAATTTTATTATTCTTATTTTTAAATTTAAATCTAAAATCATAAGGATGATTTGCTGATATTGGTCTTCTTATTTCAAAACTTGTGTCTTTATTATTTACATCAATACTAAAAACGTCTTTAATAATTTTAAACCATTCCGTTTTTAATTTATTTAAAAATAGTTTTTCATTATCTGATAATTCTATTATATCGTTATCATTAATTGTATGTAAATATTCTAATAATAATTCTTTTTTTTTATTTTCAGAATCGTTAGAAGCTTTTGTATTTTCAAAATTAAAACTGTTAATACCTTCTTTTATAAAATTAATCTTTTTTTTATTATTCATTAATTTTGAAAAGCTTTTACTAATATCATTATATGAATCTGAATTATCAGGTTGAACAGGTTGAACAGGTTGAACAGGTTTAAGAATACAATAGTTTTTTTCAGATAATGTACAATTAATATCGTTTTCTTTTAATTTTTTATCTTTTTTACACGTATTTTTAATTTTGTTAATTTCAATATTTCGTGGACTATATTTACATTTTTGCGTGCTCATTATTTATTTTAAATAAATATAATGTTATTAAGATGTAAGTGTAGTAATCTTATTTTACAATATTATGTAAGAATATTACATTTTTAAGTAAAATATGAATACTTCATAATTAAAAATGACAACTCTCGCAAGCGAACAAATGACCACGACAAACTACCTAGAAATATTTACAGATGATATAATTGAAGCTATTTTAGAACAAGCTACAAATAATCTTGAAAAAAATATAGAAGAACTTACAAATAAATTAAAACAACACTGTGCGATTAGATATCAATTACTAAAAACTAATTCAACATTTAGTAATTATATAAGATTTCAATTAGCATTTGGAGACTTACCATCTATTTTAAGCTTGTAATGATTTCAAAAACATATATATTTTATAATTTTCTACAAATAATATAAGATTATCAAAATCAAATCCACAATGCTTCTAGGCATTATACCATTTGGATTTTTATTAACAATATTTGTATTAACAATAGAACTATTTATAGCTCTCAAATCACAATAATCAGTATAGATCATTTCAAGATCCCATTTACTATTTCTCCATCTACCATTATCATCTGGATCGTGAAGTATCCAATTATAATCAATATTACTAGGTGTAATATTATAACTTCTTCTATTACACCAACCGAAAAGAAAAATGAGACAAAACTATATAAATAATTATGTTTCTTTCTTCTCTATTAGTGTAAATGACTGCTTATAAGCTTAAAGCTTACAGCAGCTAACTACAATTTGACAGCTCAAGAGCGGTTTGTAGTTTTTGTATTGCTTGACCTCTCCTATAGTTTTCAGGTCTTTCATTATTTTTTATATAATATTCAAACACCTTTTGAATATTTTTACAACCATTTTTATCACGATTGATACATCCTAACCTGTTGTTTTTCATTTTATATGTTAGGATAGAATGTATCTTTCGTGTTTTATTCTTCTTGTCTGGTAAGTATAAATTTCTACAAGGTTCTTCAGTCTTATAATTAAGACAAGATGTCCTATATTCATCTATATTATAAACTTTGAACCTTTCTTTTAGTTTGCGTTTTAGTCCTATATTTGGTGTTGAAATAAAGTTTTTCATTTGCTTCTCAATACACCAATCACCTATTATGATAATATTATCTTTACCATAAGCATTTTCTATCTTGTTTAACATATTGTCTTCTGTTCTCTTTTTGTTAATGAAAGCATACCATTTATATTGTCTAAACTTCTTATCTTGATATAAGATATATAGGTCTTTATTTATGCTGATTTTCTTCTCAATAAATGCTTTGTAATCATCTAAATTGCAACTTTTGGAATTGTAAGAAGATAGTTCATTTTCTGTTTCAGAAATACCTAAGTGGTCTTTGTATTTTTTAAGTTTAATTTGATATTGAAGTCTTTTAGTTTCTGATACTCTTTGTTTATTTGTATAAGAAAAGAACTTTCCATTATCATCCATCATAGTAAATAATGTTCTTTTTCCAGGGTCTATGAAAATATGTTTCCCTTTTAATTCATTCTTATCAACCTCATCTATGTAAGGAAAATCTATAATTACTTCTTCTTTAGATGGTACTATATTATCATTTTCTTTTGTAATAGATTTTGTTGTCTTATTAGTATCTTTATTTTTAGCATTTTGTCTTGCTTGTTTCATCTTCTCTTTCTTCAACAATTCACCTTCAACATAGTCTTTATGAATAAACCTTAAAGCAGTGGCATAACCATCTGTTATAATGGTATTATCAAACTGATAATCCTTTATTTTAGGATTGATAGTAAAGTATTTGTCCCATAATATTTCTTTGTAGAGAAGAACATTATCATTATACCTTTTCTTATCTTTATCTACTAAAAGTTCTATAACAGCTTTTGTATCAATTTGAATATGATTAGGAGTTATAGAAGATTGTAAAGGAAAGAATTGGTACATTTTACNTCCTATTAGTTCTAATTCACAATTCATAAATATCATATGTTTGATATACTTTTGAGGATTACATTTCATATCATAATGATAAGATTTATCATATTGTTCTGGGACAATTTTATATCTGTATTCTTTTAACCAATTATGATATTTTTCATCAGACTTCAATGTACCATTCAAAATGTCTGATTTAACAGAATGTAGTTCTTTAAATAACTGCTTCTTAAACTCCTTATCATTTAGGTTATCTTTATTGATATGTTTAAAATAAGAGTTTATAAACCTATTTACATAATCAAAGAAGTGTAATTTAATGTTATTTTCTATTGATGTAAGAATTGTAATAGCATAATAGTTTAAAATTGATGATAAATTCTTACCATCTTCTAATTCAAAATTATGTAATGACTTAAACTCATTAAACAATAAAAGATTATTATTCTTTGGTTTAGGACCACTTGATGGTACAAGTAAAGACTTCATACACATTCTAATTGTGTTTTCATCTATGATAGGTATATCAATATTATGATGATATTTTTCAAGACACCATAACCTTAACAATAAACTTGTTTTAGTTGTAATATAATTAGTCCTATAAACAGCATCTTGAATAGTATTGAAAATCTTGATAGCATTATCATCTTTATGTAGAATAGAATGTAATGGAACTTTAATACACCTATATTTATCAGGTGCTTTCTTCATTATAATAGTTCTATATAATAAGTATATTTTATTCTTATATACTTTTATAAAACAAAAACTTTAAATTTTTCACATAATACATATCTTGTTTGTATCATAAAAATCATCTTTTATTTCTGATTTGAATTTTTCAATATGTATAATTGTTCCATTTATATCTAATGAAATAACAAATAAATTAGTGTGTAAAATATTGTTATGAAAAGGAATAATATCATCTATAGTTACATATGTTTTCCATTCAGGTAAAATATTATGATTAGTATAATATTGTTTTACAATTTCATTATAATTTAGAATTCTTTGCTTATCAATATTAGAAATCATATTATGTTTCAATATATCTTGTACTGTTTTAAGTTTACAAAAATCATCATTATATATTTTATTGATTAGATTTTGTTGAAAACTTTCAAATATTTCAATTTCATCTATTTCATTTGTGGTTTGTATTCCTTTCCATTGAACTTTATTTTTTGCCTCAACCCAAAGTTTTGAAAAATATTCAGATATATCTGTTGTAAATGTGTCATTTCTATCATATAATTCATAATCCAAAATGTCTTTGTGCTGCAAACTATCCATACAAAATCTACATTCTTCACTATATACAATTATCATGTCATCATTATGATTTTTACCATCATGTAAAATACCATAATCATCATTTTTATTTGTTTCTATATCATCAGGTATCTTGTAAACATTATGAAATAATTTTCCTATATTTATTTTTTTATTATGAAATGATAAATATCTGAAATTATTATTGTTTATATTTACATCATCATTTTTATTACCAGTCATATAATAAAAATACTCATCTTGTGAAATTTGTCTTGCCTTAAATTTTGTTGTTAAATCAGTAGTTTGTAATAATCTCCAATCATCACATATTTTGTAAACACTACCTAATATTCCAAACTTTCCTTTCCATCCTGATTTAATTATTTTTTCTTTATGTGGTTTATATACTTCTTCTTTCCAAATGTTTGTATTACCTTTTATTTCTATTAAAAAATCTTCATCTCCAAATTTGACAATAAAATCTGGTATATATCCATTTAAATCTATTGCTTCGTATTCCCAATTCCAACCTAATTTTTCAAAAATATACGCCCATTGTGCTTCTATTCTGCTTCTGAATTGAATACCTCTTACACCAATTGTTGGAATACCTTTATTATTTGACATTATGTAATAGTTATATATAGTAATTATTATAATCTTTATATGATTATAGCATTTTTTCCTATGGTTTATCATCAAAATCATAATGTATTATTACTTGCTTTCTGTTTATTCCTCCATTTCTCTTGCGCTCTCCTTCTATATTCTCTCAATTTCTCTGGATTTTCTTCCTTCAGTTTTTGTAAATATTTAGCACCATTTTCCATAACTTGTTTTTTATTAGTCTCATAATATTTCTTATGACTATTACTATACGTATATTTTTTTAGATGCTCTTTTAATTCTTCATTTTCTTTTTTCAGTCTTTCATTTTCTGCTATCAATTCTGATATATTTATATTAGTAGTATCCATAATGTTATATAATATAATCAATCAAGTTTTAAATGCTTTATTAGAGTAAGAAATGAAACAACATTCTGATGATTACAAGCTTACAGCAGTCAAGTATTATTTAGAAAACAATAAACCTATGCGTTATGTTTGTAAGAAAATATTCAAGTGTAAATATCAATCATTATCAAAATGGAAAATCAGATTTCAAAGAGAAGGTAAGATTGAAAGAAAACCAAGAAATAACAAAGACCTTAAAATAACTCCTGAAATAACATTATTTGTGAAACAAAATGTTAGACTTCACCCAACTATTACATTATGGGAACTTTCTAAACTTGTTGATAAACATTTCAGTGTCAAAATATCAGACCATACTATATACAATATTTTACATCAAAACAAAATAACAAGGAAGAGATTGAAGAATAAATACTATCCTGAAAAGAAAGAAGGTCAAGAGAAGTATGATTTAACAAACTTTTATAAACAACTTTCTCATTACAACTATGATAAGACTATTTGTTTAGATGAAAAATCTATATATCTAAATATGACTTCTTCTTATGGTAGAAGTAAGACTGGTACAAGAGCAATTTATAAGACTAATAAGTATCCTTTCAAAAGGTATAATATGCTATGTGCTATACGTGCTAATAAAGTAGTTGGGTATATTCTTTATAAAGACTTAAAAGGTGGTGTAAAAACACAAAATATTATAGACTTTTATAATGAAGTGATAAAAGACAAATATAAAAACCACCTTATAATAATGGATAATGCTGTTATACATAAATCAAAAATAGTTAGACAAACAATACAAGAAAGTGGTAATCATTTACTTTATAGTGTTCCATACCATCCAGAAACAAATGCTATAGAAGAGTTCTTTAGTCAGTTAAAACACTATATCAAAAAGGAAAATCCAAATACTTATGATGATATACAATTAGTCATTAAAGACATAATCAAAAATAAAATAAGAAAGGAACATCTAACAAATTATTTGAAACATAGTTTTAGAATGTATAAAAATAAATAAGTTTGTCTCATTATTCTTTTCGGTTGGTGTAATAGATTTGAACACAGCAAAAGCACAGATTTTACATCTAGTATTCCTACCAACAAAGAAAAGCTTATCATTGTCTAAAAAATATTTATTTCTAGAATTAAAACCCCAAACATTAGTATTTGTGTTAAAAAAATGTCTTGTATCACCAATACGCACTATCCAATTTGTCATTTTAGTTTTCTTCTAAAAAGTCATCATTTTTATTATTAAAAATGATTTAAATTAAACAATATATTAATGTCAGAGTTATATCTAGCATATAATGATAATAATGATCCTAAATATTTAGTAATAGCTCCAAATAATTTTGATAATGATATTAGAGTATGTAATATTGTTCATTATTATACAATAATAGAGATACCTAATATACGTAGAAATCAACCTAACTATTATTACTTCATATCGTTTAGCATCTTTATTTGTATATTTACAACTCTAATGCTAACAATTGTTGTTGTAACACATAACAACAAATTATGAATAATTAAACTAGTCTTGTTAATCTATTATTAAATACTTTTGTTTTTTCTTTTATTTCTTCGATTCCATCGTTAGGTCTAAAGTTATCTGGAGGTAATAATAAAAATTTATAATCAGTTGGTCTATTAATATCCATCTGTGTTTCAGGTATCCAATAGGGATAAGTAGTTAATTTAAGTAAAGAACCATTTGCCATTCCTTGTTGAATTAATAAAACTGTTGCATCTGAGGTATCTTCAAATAACACATTATCACTTGAAAGTATTGGTCCTGTATGTAAATATGTAGGTTCGACTTCATAAAGATCATAAGAATTAGAAACACTAGAAGAAGAAGTAGAAGAATTAGAATTAGAAGTAGAGTCAGTAACGTTAAAAAAACCACGTGCTCTACGTTCTCTACGTTCAGCTACATACTCATCATATAATAAATATTCAGCAGGATCCATTCCTGAAGGGTATCTTCTACGAAGTGGTGATGGTGGTTTATCAATTTTATTATAATTTATTACATCAAAATCTATTGATCCAATATTAATTAAAGCTTCAAGTATATAAGTGTTTAATTTTGAAATATATTTTGCTTTTAAAAAATATTTTTTTTTTATATTTATATTACTTCTCAATGTTGGTTGTTTTGTAAAATACTTGATTTTTTTAAATACTTCATCTTTTTGTTCAGTTGTTAATGGTTCTCTACCTATTGCTAAATTTTTTGGTTCTTCATTTTTATTATAACAAGATAATATATAATTATAAAATGGTATAGTATCATAACAATGTGTTATTATTGTTCCATCTGGTAATTTTGTTTTTATTTTTGATAAATATTTTATTTTTTTTAATGGTAAATTCTCTAATTTATCGTGTGTTATTGGATCATTAACATTTAAATCACAACCTATATATTTTTGTCTTGGTGATTTTCCAGAAGGACTCATTTTTTTAGCAAATTTGTTAAATTTAGGATTATGTGCTTCAAGCGCTAATTTTAGTTTTAAATCTGATTTTGAAAGTTCTCTTGCACTATCACCTCCTTGACTGTGCCGGAACATAAGTCTTTCTCTCTCTTGTCTTTCTCTTTCTCTCTCTTGCCATACCTCAAACATTCTCTCTCTATCTCTTTGTAGTTCTGTTTGTTCTCTTACTGCTTCAGCTCTTCCTTGTTCTAATAAACGCTCCCTTTCTGTCTCAATTTGCTGTCTCTCTCCCTCAATTCTCTGTCTTTCTATCTCTCTTTGTCTCTTTGCTTCTCGAAATCTTTTTATTCTTTGCGTTTCTTCGTCAGAATCTTCAAATTCTTGGCTAGCAATTTCTTTTTGTTTGTATGTTCTACTATATGGTTCCTTTTCAAATTTTGCTAATAATGCCTTATTTTTACTTGATTTAAATTTTGTCAATGATTTTGGAGAAACTTTTAACGGTGTATAACTTAATCTTAAAGAATCTTTATCATTCATTACACTTTTAGCACGAGATAATTTTACTGAAAAATATGGAGATAATTTTTGACCTAAATGTTCATCATTATATTTTTTTAAGTTTTTATCATATTCTTTTAATTCTTTTTTATATTCTTTTTCTTTTTTAATATGTTCTTTTAGTTCTTTTTCTTTTTCTGAATTTTTCCCTGTAATATGGGATGTCAATCTATATCTTTGTAATACTTGACTTATTATAACAGGTTTAGGCATTTGTGGCGGAGGTGGTAGATATGGATCCATAATAGGTTCATATTTAATATTCTTATTTTTTTGCGATTCTTTATGAACTGTTTCTATATCAACCAAAGCAGAAACAAAAAACATTTTGAAATTACTCATTTCAGCATCATTTATTTTTTTATTAATATCATGAATAAGTTTCTGAGAACTTGAAGCTTTAGTTAAATGCAAATTATTTTTATTATAAATAAATTTTTGTTCCTCAGATATTACATATTGTATTTGTTTCCATAATATTTTTAAAAATGTTTTATCACTACTATTGATTGAACCCAATACAATATTTAATATAGTTTGTAATCTATATTTATTAAATTTTATGCTTTCATCTATATATTTATTTCTTAATAAAGCTTTGTCTTCTTTACCGTATAAAAAATATTCGTGAAATATTGATAAATTCAATCTTTGAATAGGCATTATGTAGTAAGCAATTTCATATATATAATCTATAAACAACTTTAAAAGAGGTGGAGACCATACTCCAGCATCAGCATCACTAATTCTTTTAATTTCAAAATTTATACCCTTATTTTGCTCACTTTTAAAACTTAACATACTGTCAATAACTTCATAACAATCCATATCAACTGCTTTAACTAATTTTATTTGATTTTCAATAGTTTCATATAAAAAAAATTGCTTATCAATATTTTGACTAGAATCGTTTTTTTTTAAACAAAAATGCATAAATAAATGGTCATAAACGGTATAACCTTTTTTATCTAGTATCTGTTCTTTGGTATATATTATATTTTTGTTTTTAATTAAAAAATCAATCCATTTATCATCTTGTTCATCAGTATGTTGTTGCTTTAGTTTTTCAAGATAATCTATATCTTTTAAAACATATATATGATTCGTAGGTAGTTGTTTTCTAATTTTTTCAAAAGATGAATCTTTACTTAAATGTGTAATAAATGTTTGATATAATTTTGCGTATTTACTTTTTGAAACAATAGAAGTTTTAACTATACTACCATTATACGGATTAATATTAGGATTTGATTTCCATTTTTTTATAGCTTCTAGAATATCTATTTTTTGCATCATAATTGCTTTTGATATTTTGGTAAAAGTAGTTGAAGGTATATTATCAAATAAATCAAGATCATCGCTATCTGTAAACTGTTCTTTATTATTTAAAAACCATTTTAAGATTGAATTATATACATCGTATTCGTTTTTAGTGTTAATTGGTATTTTTGATTTAGTTAATAAATTCGATATTTTATTATTATGAACACCATTATATTCAATACTAATATCACCAAGCCATTCAATTATTCTTGATTTATTGCTGTCGCAAAGTTCATCTAGACTTTCAAATAATTCTTCTTGTTGTTTTATAGTTTTTTTATCAATATTAGACATTTTATATATTATATATAAAAATAAATATTTGACTGTTAAAATAACAGGATTGAAATATAGAAAATATATTTTATTAAACAAATGTATTATTCTGAAAATGAAAAACTTATATTGGGTATAAATACTATATGGATATTACAACCATTATTAAATACAATAATAATTAATAAATATTTATATATTCATACTATTTTAGTAATAATATGTTCATTATTATTTTGGAATAATATTATAAATTATTATTATGATTTATTAACGGCTATAACATTTGTAATACATATATTATATTATGGTAATAATAGTTTATTTCATTATTTATTACTTATAAATATATTAGTATTAGTTTATTATACAAATGAGTTTCAAAAAATAAATAAATATGAATATGCTTTTATATCACATTTATTATTTCGTAAAATGATATGTTATTTATTTTGTATAAAGTTCAATAACTATACGGTAAAACAAACTATGTTTTATATTTCATTTTATTTTATATATACATTTAATTTATTATTACGTAAAAATATATATTATGTATATAATTGTATTGAACTAATAATAATTATTATACTTAAAAATGAATTAAATAAATTATTAAAGTAAAA
>JGI24539J26755_10001319_pt1 | contig 11483 bp, 11 predicted proteins | sample NorSeaMetagenome_2_FD_26755 | JGI IMG/M metagenome (IMG submission 26755)
TGAAAAGTGTTTTATAAAATCATTAAATTGTTTACTAACAATATCTTCAGGCACAGATTCAATATCATCGACAGTCAGATTATTTAAGTATTCTAAATTTTGAATTAAACTATAATCATTTGGGAAATATTTTAAACCTTTTTCATAATAATAAATACTATTAGCTAAACTATCAAGCTTATAATAAGCATTTCCTAAATTAAAATACAATTCTGGCGAGTGAAATCCTTTGATTAAAAGTTCATTATACTTTTCAATAGAACCTACAAAATCTGATGAATTATACTTTTCGTTTGCAACAATAAAAATATCATTTTGTTGTGAAAAGCTTAGATTAATAAATAAAATGAAAAATANAACGTGTCTCATGATTAATTAATTAATTTGTCAATTTTAGAAATTATATCAAAAGCATTTGTATAATCAGATTCCATTTCTACATTAGTAATAGGTGTATATCTAGCCATTTCACAATTATTAAATAATTGATTTAATGTATTGATAATATCAGTATCTATTTTTCTTTTATTTAATTCATTTTCAATATTAATTTTTGTGTAATTACTATTGTCAAATAAAGTAATTGACTTTAAATAATTATGTAAGGCTCTGTCTAAAGATTCATAAAATTCTTTTTTATTACCCAGCTTGGACTTTGCTTCGAGTAAATATTTTTTTGCTAATCTTTTAGAATGAATAGATGTATCTGTTTTTAAAAATTTATTTCGCCCAAATAAATAATTCGTCACTAAAATTATGACTATAGTAATAATAAAAGGGGTTATAAATAAGCCCCAAAAAATATTTGTATTAAAAAAAGGTTTAGTCTTAATTTTTACAAATTCAGATTTTGTTTTAAAAGGCAAGAATTCAAGTGATATGTTTTTGGGTTTGATTTTTGAATTAATGTTTTTAGCTGAATCATTATTCCACTTATCGCCGTCAACATCAATATTTATTTCACTAGAGCTAATTGTTTTGTATTTCTTGGATTGTAAATCAAAGTAAGAAAACTCAATTTTGGGTATTTTATATTTTCCTGGGCTGGAAGGAACTATTGTATATAGATCTCGAACAGATCCTTTCATACCACTGATATTTGTGGAAATTTTTTCTATTCTTTCAGGCTCATAAATCTCTAAAGATGATGGGAGGCTGAGTTTTGGGAGTTGAAACAATTTTAAATTTCCATTACCTTTAATTTGAAGCTCTAACTCTAATGCTTCTGAAACCGAAAGTTGACTTTTTGAACTCTAACTACAAAATTAAAAGATCCTACTGCTCCATTAAAATTTCTTGGTTTGTTGATAGTGGGTAATTCTTTTACAATAATTATTTTATTGCCTGAAGTAACAGTTTTTTGGGAAGATTTTGTAACTCTCTGTCCAAAGAAATCTCTTCTATTAGTCGGCAATTGCAATGTTATATCTAAGGATAAAGGTTCAATATTTAATTCTCCTTCTTTTTGAGGGTAAAGAACAGTTTTTTTAAGGGTGACATATCTAAATGACTTTCCTTTATAAGTGCCATCTTCAATTGTGTAATTGTCTATATCTATATTTTGACTCCAAAAATCTGCATACCTAGGAGAGGATAATTCTCTCCAATTTGTGATACCAATATTGGATGAAAAATATAGTTTATAAACAACTGAAAATCCTTCATTTAAAAATGGAGAACTTTTTGATATTTCCGAGACTAGATATATTTCACTATCGGAAACATAATTTGGGTCGTTTTCTCTGTTAGGATTTTTTACCGCACTAACAACTTTAATTTCAAGAGGTAGTGTTTTATAAACCTTACCTTTTACTTCAATTTTAGCTTGACCAATATTGTAAGTGCCCATTTTAATTGGTGACAAAAAATAGGTGTAAGATTTGCTATAAGATCTAGCTCCATTAACCCAAGAATTTTTAATAGATTGACTTGGACCACCAACTACTTTAAAATTCTTAAATTCAGGTGGAGAAAAATTATCGCCATCTTCATTTATTGAAAATTCTACACGTAATCTTTCGTTGACTCCTAAAGTACTTTTACTTAATTTTGCCTCAAAATTAATTTGAGANACAATATTTAAATTAATAAAAAGCAATGCAATATTTAGGAAGTATTTATAACTCATTACCAGTCTTTTTCATTTTTTAATTTAACTCCTTTTAGTTTTTTTGCATTCATTTTTTCTTGCACCTTACTTTCTTCTTGATTCATTGCTTCTAAGATGTTTTTAATTTGTTGTGGGGACAGTTTCTTTTCTCTAGGCTTGTTATCATTATTTTTGTCCTCACTTTGTTGATCTTTATCATCTTTATTATTTTCTTTTTGATCTTCATTTTCTTTTTCTTCATCTCCTTGTTGATCTTTATCATCTTTTTGATTCTCATTATTATCCTTTTCTTTGTCCTTTTCTTTATCCTCGTCTTCATCTTCACCTTCACTTTCATTTTCATTTTCATCCTCCTTAGCACAATCCTTAGCCAATGCTAAATTATATCTTGACTCATCATCTTTAGGGTTGTTTTTNAATGCGTTTTTATAAGCTTCAACAGCTTCTTTACACATTTCTTGCTTCATTANTATATTCCCAATATTATGAAATATTTGGTGCTTATCTACAGTTGTTTTTGCATATTTTGAAGCCTCTATTTGATTTAATAGAGCCTCATCATAATATTCATTTTCATATAAATTATTACTAAAGTTATATTGACCCTTCACAAATTCAGGGCTTACTGAAATTGCTTTCCTGTAATTTTGTTCAGAAAGAACTGTGTTTTCTTCAAATGAGTTATTACCTTTTTTTATAAAAGATTCATACTCATTTTGCTGAGACATTAAACTTCCCATTGACATAAAGATCAATAGAACATAATTAATTAATATTTTATTAATCTTAATTTGCTGCATTGTTATCATTAAATAAGTTTAATTTTTTTATCCAACTTGTCTTAGAGTCAAATAGAAATATATCTAAAAATAAGAAGATTAGAGCTATAAAAATAAATAGTTGAAACTGATCTTCAAAATCTGAAAACTGTGTGCTTTCAAACTCAGTCTTTTCAGTATCAAGTAAAATTTTATCTATTTCGTTTATCACAAATGAAGTGTTTTCTCCGATAATGAAAGTCCCTTGTGTAATTTCAGCAATTTCAGTTAAAACTTTTTTATTGAGTTTTGTGATGACAACTTCATTATTATTATCTCTTTTATAGTTTTGAGTAATTCCATTTTTTTTCATTGGAATTGGAGATCCTTTTTCTTTTCCAACTCCAATAGTATATATTTTTATTCCCCTTTGTGCAGCCATTTTTGCAATGTCTAGAGAACTATTATTGTGGTCTTCACCATCAGAAATATAATTAATAATTTAGCTGTGTTAATGTCTTCATCAAAATAAGTAGTGGATAGTTGTATTGCCTCATCTATAGCTGTCCCTTGAGAAGAAATCATGTCTGTGTTCATATTACTTAAAAACATCTTTGCTGCAGAATAATCAGTAGTTATTGGTAGTTGCGGAAATGCTTTTCCAGCATATGCTACAATCCCTACTCTATCACTTGTAAGTTTATTAATTATTTGGTTAACAATTTGTTTAGACTTCTCCAGCCTATTTGGAGCAACATCTTCAGCAAGCATACTNCTAGAAACATCAATTGCAAAAACTATATCAACACCAAACCTTTTATAGGTTTCAATTTTACTTCCTACTTGTAAATTAACCATCGAAAAAATCAATAATACTAATGATAAAATACTGACAAACATTTTTAAATAAGGCTTAAATCTTGAATAATCGGGACTTAACTTTAAAAGAGAGGATTTAGTAATAAATCCATGTTGGGTGCGAGATTTCCATATTTCATTAATAAAAAATAAAATGGCTGCCAATATTGGGAGAATCATTAACCAAAACCATATTTTTTCTTCTAATTGATACATTATATAAAACTTCTAAAGATTGTATATTTTAAGATTAATTCAGTTGTCAAAAATATAATCGCCAATAAAATATAAAACCTATATTTTTCTTCATGATTATAGTATTTAATTTCTTCAATATCTGATTTTTCTAATTTGTTTATTTCGCTATAAATTTCTTGTAACTTCTTATTATTAGTAGCTCTAAAATACTTGCCTCCGGTAATATCCGCAATTTCAATAAGTAAATCTTCATCGATTTCAACTTGAATTTTTGCATAACTAAATTTACCATTATTATCAACTCCAACAGGCGAAAGAGCCATTCCGTTGGTTCCTATACCAATAGTATATATTTTTATTCCATACTCAATTGCTAATTCGGCAGCAGTATTGGGATCAATAAAACCAGAGTTATTTACCCCGTCAGTTAACAAAATAATTACTTTACTTTTGGCTTTACTATCCTTTATTCTGTTAACGGATGTCGCTAACCCCATTCCAATAGCTGTTCCACCTTCAATTATAGTGTTATAGTTAATTTCTTTGAGTGATTTTAATATAATATTTTTGTCACTCGTTATGGGGGTTTTTGTATAACTCTCTCCAGCATACTCTACCAGGCCTATTCTGTCATTAGTTCTATTTAGGATAAAATTAGAGGCAACGTTTTTTAAGGCCTCCAATCGATTTGGCTTTAAATCTTTTGCTAGCATACTGGCTGAAACATCAATTGCCATTACAATATCTATCCCTTGATTATTTTTAACCTTTGTTGATATATCAATTGTCTGAGGTCTTGCTAGTGCAATTATTATAAATATCAATGATAAAATTCTAAGGAAATTCAAAAAAGGTTTAAGTTTAGGTAAAATAGAAGGGTATAATAATAGAGCGCTTGTATTTGGAACTGATATAGAATTATTTAACTTGTTTTTTTTCAAAACAAACCAAGCGAAAATAATTGGGATAACTAAAAGTATCCAAAAAAACTCGGGATTTAAAAATTGTATTTTGAAAATCATAAGCTTGTTTTATTTTTTACTAGTTCAANAGAGTTTACAATTCTATCAACAATTTCAACAATATAGTTGTCGTTTTCTTCCCATGAAATAAAAATCTGNTTATAGTCTTGACTATTGATAAACCCAAACATTTTGTATTTATATTTTCTAAATTGGGTTAGGTTATCGGTTGGAAAATCTGCAGAACCATAAATCATTAATCCTTCAGCATCATTTGGAGTTTGAAATTTTTCGAATTTAGTAATGATGTTTTTAACACCCATTTTTTCAATAGTTTCGATGGAATTAATCATTACATCCTGTAATTTGATACTAGAGCTGTTTTCGGGAANTTTGATATTTGTAAGTATAATATTTAAGCTAGCCTTTAAGTTATTATAGGTGAATTCCGATTTTGCAGAGGCTTCATCTAAACCAAATATAAAACTATCCGTATTTCTNTTTAATACCTCGGGNGTAGTAATTGTAATTGGTGGAGCTCCATAACTAGAGTTGACCCATTCATTAGATTCAAGGAATATCAAATTTTGTTTTCGAAACAACTTATCATTTACGTAAGTAAAACCATACATTATTGATGCAGTTAAATAAACTAATAATAGGGACAAAAGCGAGTATATTATAATTTTATTATTTCTATTTTTTAGCCTTTTCCTTCTAAGATTTTCTTGGATTTTTAAGTTTTTTTCTAGCTCTTCATTAGATGGTTCAGGTAAAATTAGTTTAATGTTTTCTAATTCCTTGGATAGTGTTTCCAAATCGATTGAAGCAGATTGAGCGTCTGGTTCATATTTTGCAAACTTGACAAGGTCAGCTCTGGAAAAAACATCTTCAATGTTTTTTAAAGTTGAATTAGAAAAATTCAACTTTTTAGACGTTTTTAATAAAGAAAGTTTCTGGATTAACTCTTTTGTTGTACTCTCCAATGCATTCTTTATTATTTTTTCTTCAATAAAATTTCTAAGAGCAAATGTTAAATCTGAATAGTACGTTTTGATATCTACATCTGAGAGATAATTGAGTTTTTTAATTTTAGTTAATTCTATTACAGCCTTTTCATAAGGAGTTAAATATTCTACTTTTAATTTTTGAATTGAAAAAAATGAAAATATCTGTTTTTTAAAATATAAAACAGCACAAATAACAGCGATAAATATTAANATATAGCCAAAAAAAATAAAATCAATTTGAGTGTTTGATTTCATAATAGGCTTAATATCATATAGTCCTTGCTTGGTAGTGTCTATTTTTACAGGGTTAATTGTTATTTTAAAAGAGTCTAGCTTAACTTCCTTATTTAACAGAGTTAATTTTTGAGAAGGAATGTAATAAGCTCCTGAGTCAAAATAAGTTAAAGCGAATTTCTTACTTATTATAAATTTTTTATTTAAATAATTAGTATCTACTTTAAATTCATTAATAAGTTCAAAGGGAGCAAAATCTTTAGCTTTAGGAAAATCAATATCTTCTAATGAATCTGCTTTAACATTAATTTTATAGGTGATCTGTTCTCCAATCCTAATACTTGTTGTGTCAACATAGCTTGATACCTCTTGAGCATTTAGTTGGGTAAACACAGCAAAAAAGGGTATTAATAAATATTTTGTTTTATAGAATTTATGTGTTAGAAACCTGGTTTTCATTTAACTCCTATTTTTAAAATATCCCAATAACTTTTTGACATAACTATCCTCGGTACCACAATTTATAACTCCTGCTCCAGAGCGTTTGAAGTTGTTTTCAAATATTTTAACATTAGACAAGTACTGCTTTTTATATGAAGATCTAACTTTTGATGAACCTGTATTAATTGTTGAAACATTCCCTGTTTCACTATCTATAACTTGAATTAAACCCAAATTTGGAATTGACTCTTCGCTTTTGTCAAAAATTCTAATTCCAGTGATATCATGTTTTGAAGAGCTGATTTTTAAGCTTTTAAAATAATCAGACGAAATAAAATCCGAAATTATAAATACAATCGATTTGTTTTTTTGAATATTAGATAAAAATTTAAATGCAAAATGGATATCAGTTTTTTTACTTACAGGCTTAAACTCTAATAATTCTCTAATTATTCTAAGAATATGTGTCTTTCCTTTTTTTGGAGGAATATATAACTCAATTATATCTGTAAATAATATTAAACCAATTTTATCATTATTTTTATTAGCAGAAAAAGATAAAGTAGCTGCAATTTCTGTTACATATTCGTTTTTAAAAATATTGTTGGTTCCAAAAAATTTAGACCCTGAAACNTCTACCATTAACATTAAAGTCTGCTCTCTTTCTTCCTCGAAAACTTTTATGTAAGGCTCGTTATATCTTGCCGTTACATTCCAATCAATTGCCCTTACATCATCTCCAATTTGGTACTGCCTAACTTCGCTGAAGGTCATGCCTTTTCCTTTAAAGGTAGAATGGTATTCACCACCAAAAATATGGTCAGACAACTTTCTAGTTTTTATTTCAATTTTTCTGACTTTCTTTAAAAGATCTTTNGTATCCATAAATCAAAATTAAGGNACCTCTATTTGATTAACAATTTTGTTTATGATGTCAACAGATGTTAAATTTTCTGCCTCAGCTTCATAAGTAATGCCTATTCTGTGTCTCAAAACATCATGAACAACTGCTCTAACATCTTCAGGAATAACGTATCCTCTTCTTTTAATAAAGGCATAGCACTTTGAAGCTAAAGCGAGGTTAATACTTCCTCTTGGAGATGCTCCAAAGGATATTAAAGGTTCAAGTTCTGACAATTTATATCTTGAAGGTTCTCTGGTTGCAAATATTATATCTAAAATATAAGATTCTATTTTTTCGTCCATATAGACCTCATTAATTGTACTCTGAGCTTTAATAATTTCTTTGATTGAAACAACTGGACTAATTTTTTCAAAGCTACCAGATAAATTTGCTCTGATAATTAATTTTTCATCATCCATAGATGGGTAATCAACTACAGTTTTTAGCATAAATCTATCAACTTGGGCTTCAGGTAAAGTGTAAGTACCTTCTTGCTCTACAGGGTTCTGGGTTGCCATAACTAAAAAGGGTTTATCTAATATAAAAGTTTCGTCTCCTATGGTTACCTGTTTTTCTTGCATAGCTTCAAGCAATGCAGATTGCACTTTAGCAGGAGCTCGATTAATTTCGTCTGCTAAAACAAAATTTGCAAAAATTGGGCCCTTTTTTACAGAAAAATTAGTCTCTTTAATATTATAAATTTGAGTACCAACAACATCAGCAGGGAGTAAATCAGGTGTAAATTGAATTCTACTAAAAGAACCTTTTATTGCCTTAGACAAAGAATTAATAACTAGTGTTTTTGCTAGCCCAGGCACACCCTCTAGTAAAATATGCCCTTTACCAAGAAGTCCAATTAATAGTCTTTCAATCATAGGTTTTTGCCCTACAATTACCTTGTTAAGTTCAAATAATAACAAATCGATAAAGGCACTCTCTTTCTCAATTTTTTCATTAATCTCCTTAATATTTATTTTATTTTCCATTTTTTAAATTTTAATATTGTAAGGTTAAGTTAATAACCTATTGCAATTTGTTAAAAATATTACTTCTAACCTGTTAATAATTGGTTAAAAAAACAAAGAATTAACAATAATTTTAACATATTTTTTAATAATCTTTAATAGATGTATATATTTATAGAATGAATAAAATAGCATTAATTACTGGCGCAACTAGTGGGATTGGTAAAGCCACTGCATATGAATTAGCTAAAATCGGATTTAAACTAATTATTTGTGGAAGAAGAAAAGATATTCTTCAATCTATAAAGGATGACTTAAGTAAAATAACTACAACCATCTCGTTATGCTTTGATGTTTCAATGAATTCTGAAGTTATTCATTCAATTTCCAGCTTACCGAAAAAATGGAAAAATATAAATGTGTTAGTAAATAATGCTGGAAATGCACACGGAATGGACCTTTTTCAAGATGGTAATGTAGATGATTGGAACAAAATGATTGATATCAATGTTAAAGGGCTAATGTATGTTACTAAAGCTATTGTTAACAGTATGATTGAAAATTCAACTGGTCACATTATAAATATTGGATCTCTAGCAGGAAAAGAGGTTTATCCCAAAGGAAATATTTACTGTGCAAGCAAGTATGCTGTAAAGGCAATAAGTCAGAGTCTTCGATTAGACCTAAATAAGCATAATATTAAAGTCTCTGAAATTAACCCTGGTCTTGTTGAAACATCCTTTTCTGATGTCCGGTTTAAAGGAGATAGTAAGACTGCTAAAAATGTTTACAAAGGATATGAAGCATTACAGGCAAATGATATAGCAGAAATTATTTCATTTGTTATATCAAGGCCAAAACATGTAAATATTGCAGATTTATTAGTTTTACCCTCAGCTCAAGCGTGTAGTACATTAATTAATAAAAAACTATAAATCAAACTTTATCCCTTGAGCTAGTGGAAGATCTGTAGTGTAATTTATAGTATTAGTTTGTCTTCTCATGTATACTTTCCATGCGTCTGAACCAGATTCTCTACCACCACCAGTATCTTTTTCACCTCCAAAAGCACCTCCAATTTCAGCACCAGAAGTTCCAATATTTACATTAGCAATACCACAATCAGATCCATTCACAGATAAAAATAACTCAGCTTCTCGAAGATTATTAGTCATAATAGATGATGATAATCCTTGCTTTACTTCATTTTGAATTTTTATTGCATTTTCAACTGAGCCACTGTACTTTAGTAGGTATAAAACTGGGGCAAATGTCTCATGCTGCACAATATTAAAATTTGCTTTAGCCTCAGCAATTGCAGGTTTTACATAACATCCACTTTCGTATCCATTCCCAGAAAAAACTCCTCCCTCAACAATTATTTTTCCACCCTCTTCAACAACTTTATTTAATGCATTATTATAAGAATCAACAGCAATTGTATCAATTAATGGTCCAACGTGATTTGATTCATCTAGTGGGTTTCCAATTTTTAATTGCTTGTAAGCTTCTACTAATGCGTTTTTTACTTTATCATAAATAGTTTCATGTATAATTAATCTTCTTGTACTAGTACATCTTTGGCCTGCAGTACCAACCGCTCCAAAAACAGAGCCGATTACCGTCATTTTTAAATCTGAGTCAGGGGATACAATTATAGCATTATTTCCTCCTAATTCTAATAATGATTTTCCTAATCTTCCAGCTACCTCACTAGCTACAATTTTACCCATTCTAGTTGAACCAGTAGCTGAAACTAAAGGAATTCTAGAATCTTTACTCATAAACTCCCCTACTTTATAATCCCCGTTAATTAGACACGAAACGCCTTCAGGAACATTATTTTCTTTAAAAACTTCAGTTATAATGTTTTGACAAGCAATCCCACATAATGGAGTTTTTTCACTAGGTTTCCAGACACAAACATCTCCACAAACCCAAGCTAATGCAGTATTCCATGCCCAAACCGCTACAGGGAAATTAAAAGCAGAAATAATACCCACAATTCCTAAAGAATGGTATTGTTCATACATTCTATGACCTGGCCTTTCACTATGCATTGTTAATCCGTGAAGTTGTCTTGACAAACCAACTGCAAAATCACATATATCGATCATTTCTTGAACTTCTCCTAATCCCTCTTGATAACTTTTCCCCATTTCATAAGAAACTAACTTCCCTAATGGCTCTTTAAAATCTCTTAATTTGTTTCCAAACTGTCTTACGACTTCACCTCTTTCAGGTGCAGTTTTATCCCTCCATTGTTTAAATGCGTTGGATGCAGTTTTAATAATTTTTTCATAATCCTCCTTAGTTGTAGCTTCAACAGTGCCAATTAATTCACCATCAACAGGCGAAAAACTTTGTATTTTTTCTCCAGAAGCAAAAAAATTAGATCCAGTCGATGAACCTAAGTTGTTTTTATTAACTCCTAGGGTCTTTAATGCCTCATTAATTCCAAATTCAGAAATATTCATATTTATTGTTTTTGTTTGTGTGGACGAAGATAATCATTTCGTTCAATATTTAAATTTACCAACTACTAAATGGGTTGGTTGATAAACTCAAATTATAATACTTATTAACTCCGGTTACTTCTTCTGCTATCCAGTCTGGCAAAACTATCTTTTGACTAGTTGTTTTTAATTCTACTTCTGCTAAAACTAAACCATTATTATTATTTAAAAATTCGTCAACTTCTAAAATGATATTATTGTATTTGACAAAATATCTTTTTTTTAAAATTAGTTGATCTCCACAAAGTTTCATTAATTCTTTAGCTTCACTTATTGGGATGTTTTTTTCCCATTCAAACCTAGATAATCCGCCGTCATAAGAGGGCCCTTTAATTGTTAAAAACCCTTCATTGTCAACTATCCTAATTCTTACAGATTTTTCTGGGCTATTGTTAAGATATGCTTGAGATAATAACTGTACTTTAAATGCCTCAGACTTATATTCGTCAGATTTTACTAAGAATTTTCTTTCTATTTCTATCAAAACAATTTAAGTTACCTGATTTACTCTTAAGGTATTTACCATC
>JGI24539J26755_10001321_pt1 | contig 11468 bp, 10 predicted proteins | sample NorSeaMetagenome_2_FD_26755 | JGI IMG/M metagenome (IMG submission 26755)
GTGACAGTTTCGTTAAGCACTGAAAAAGCGGTATTTCTGTAATCTTACACAAGGTTATATGCCTCATTATATTTTTGATATTTGTCTCTTTATCGATGGGTTAGGTCGGTTGTTATTATTGAAAATAAATTTCTTAGAACACATCGCCTTACTTTGACATGTGAGCGATCAGCCGATCATTAAATTCGGAGGCGGAGTCGTGACCAATTTTCATGAGCGCTTGCACCATGGCGGCCACTTCGGTCAGTCGAGCCATATCGCGCCCTGGGCGAACCGGTATTTCCATCAGCGGTACTTTAAGACCTAGGATTTCCATGTATTGTTCTTCCAGCCCAGTGCGTTCTTCATGCATGCCAGTGGTCCAGTTATGGAAATTGATAATTAGGTCGATACGTTTCTCGACCCGCACCGAGCGCACACCGAATAACTCGGCCACGTTAATGATGCCAAGACCCCGGCACTCCATGTAGCCCCGACTGAGCTCTGAAGATGTCCCAAGTAATTCTCTCTCACTAACGCGTTTTACATACGTCAGGTCGTCAGCGACCAAGCTATGACCCCGCTCGATTAGAGCTAGCGCACACTCACTCTTACCGACGCCACTTTCTCCACAAATTAAAGTACCAATCCCTTTTATATCGAGCAATGTGCCGTGCATGTTAGTACGCGGGGCAAATTTATCTTCGAGTAAGAGCGTAGCTTCTGTAGTAAAGGTCTTTGATTTGAGCGGTGAGCGGATAATCGGCGTCTTATATTGATCGGCAAGCTTACAGAGCGCTTTCGAGGGGGCTAAATTACGCGAGATAATCAAACATGGCACTTTGCGCTTCAAAATCTCCGTCATGATAGCGACTCGATCGGCTTCTGTTTTTTCTCGAATAAAAGCCATCTCGCCAGCTCCTAATAGCTGGATACGCTTGGCAGCAAAGGCTTTGAAAAAGCCAACCATAGCCAGTGCGGGGCGGTTTAAGCTACGCTCCTTAATCATGTTATCGAGACCCGACTCGCCCGCGACTAGCTCCATCTCCAGCGGCTCTTTAAAGGAGTCGTAGAAATCGCGAACCGAGACGGCTTCGACAAACTTTGTGTTGTTACGCTGTATCACGGGCATACTTTTAATTCGCTTACATGTTAAAATTCTCGCCGAGGTATAACTCCCGGCTCTTCGGATCGTTGATCAAAAATTCGCTAGAGCCTTCGGCCAGAATCGAACCCTCGTGCAAGAGGTAGGCACGGTCGACGATAGCAAGAGTCTCGCGCACATTATGGTCGGTAATGAGAATACCGATCCCTCGTTCTTTAAGCTGGACGATAATCTTTTGCACCTCGTTCACGCTGATCGGATCGACACCGCTAAATGGTTCGTCCATCAAAAGAAATTTGGGGTTTGTGACCAAGGCGCGAGAGATCTCTAGGCGACGACGCTCGCCACCACTCAAGGTGTAGGCCTTTTGCCCGGCCAAATGGGTCAAGCCGAGCTCTTCTAAGTGCTGTTCGATGCTGGCTTCGCGTTGGGCCTTGTCGTAGGGCATGGTTTCAGCGATCGCGCGGATATTTTGTTCGACCGTCATTTTACGAAAAACCGATGCCTCTTGCGGCAAGTAGCCAATCCCGAAGCGAGCACGCCGATACATCGGAAGATCCGTCAGGTCATCGTCGTTGAGAAAGACTTTACCCTCTGTCGCAGGTACGAGGCCAACTACCATGTAAAAGGTGGTCGTTTTACCTGCACCGTTAGGCCCTAATAGACCGACAATTTCGCCCGCATTAACATGGACATCTACCTTATTCACTACACGGCGTTTACCGTATTCCTTAATAAGGCCACGTGTTTCGATCTTCGGAGTCGCTGCTATATCCACCATAGTTGAGAATTGAAAGCAATCGCAACCGCCTGGGCAATGCAATCCTTTAGCGATTGGGCGCGGGGCTTAGATACCTCAAAACTAAGTATAAAAGAGAGCACTATAGTACTGGCACCAGATTAGAGAGTTTCCGAACAGCACTTACGTCTATTTCTGGGCGGCGTTGGACTTCGAGGACAAGTCTACATTCCTTGCGAGCCAAAGATATTAACCCAACTGGAGGTCCGGCGCAGACGACCTGCACAAAAAAGCGCTCCTGAACCAACAAGAGCGCATTTGAGGAATATTCTTCGAAAAATTTCCGCCTAATAGCGATAATGATCAGATTTATAAGGGCCATGAGATTTTACACCAATGTAGTCAGCTTGATCTTGGCTCAAGGTCGTGAGCTTACACCCGATCTTCTCGAGGTGAAGACGAGCAACTTCTTCGTCAATGTGCTTAGGAAGAATGTAAACACCTGGTGTATATTTCTCGACTTGCTTCCAGAGTTCGATCTGTGCGAGCGCTTGATTGGTGAAGCTATTTGACATCACAAAGCTGGGGTGTCCCGTCGCACAACCAAGGTTTACAAGACGACCTTTCGCGAGCAAGTAGATGCTACGTCCGTCCTCGAAGGTNTATTTATCAACCGCACCTTCTTCATCAGGCTTGATGCTTTCAACATCCACGCCTGGCATATCATTGAGCGCATCCACACCGATTTCATTATCGAAGTGACCAATATTACAAACGATCGCTTGATCCTTCATCTTGGACATATGGTCGGCAGTAATGATACCGTAGTTGCCCGTAGTCGTGACATAGATGTCAGCCCAACCTAGGGTGTCCTCTACCGTAAGAACACGATGACCTTCCATCGCAGCTTGCAATGCGCAGATCGGATCCACTTCAGTCACTACAACTTGAGCACCCATGCCCTTGAGAGCAGCGGCACAACCCTTACCTACGTCACCGTAACCACAGACCACGCCAACTTTGCCAGCGATCATCACATCCGTCGCCCGCTTAATACCATCGAGCAGAGACTCGCGACAGCCGTAAAGATTATCGAACTTCGCCTTGGTCACAGAGTCATTTACGTTGATGGCAGGAACGAGTAGTTTACCTGCGTTGTGCATTTCGTAGAGACGGTGCACACCTGTTGTGGTTTCTTCAGAAACTCCCTTCCAGTCTTTAACGACGTTGTGCCAGTGATCAGCAGGCTTCTCTGAGTTAATCTTCTTGAGCAGGCGCTTGATGACTTCTTCTTCTAGGCTGCCCGAATCGGACTCGACCCAGTCGCTGCCATCTTCAAGTTCATAACCNTTGTGAATGAGGAGTGTGGCGTCTCCACCATCATCGACAATGAGTTGTGGGCCCGTGCCATCTGGCCACGTGAGCGCTTGCTCAGTGCACCACCAGTAATCCTCGAGCGTCTCGCCCTTCCATGCGAAAACTGGCACGTCTAAGTTTTTAGCCACGTAAGCAGCAGCGTGATCCTGAGTTGAAAAGATATTACAAGAGCACCAGCGAATATCGGCACCAAGTTCTTTAAGCGTTTCGATCAGAACCGCAGTTTGAATCGTCATGTGCAACGAGCCCATAATACGAACGCCCTTGAGCGGCTGCTCCGCAGCATATTTTTCGCGAGTCGCCATAAGCCCAGGCATTTCAAATTGCGCAATTTCGACCTCTTTGCGGCCAAAGTCTGCGAGGTTGATGTCCTTAACCTTATAATCGGTCGTCGTTTTAGTCAGTGTATCTGTGCTCATAGTAGTTGAAATTTAGTTATAGTGCTGCCTTTAGTGCCTCAGCTTTTGAAGTAGACTCCCAGGGAAGGTTCTCCTTTGCAAAGTGNCCATAGTGCGTGGATTCCCGNTAGATCGGNCGAAGTAAATCAAGTTGGCTTACAATATCAGCTGGTTTGAAACTAAAGACCGCCTGTGCAGCAGCGGCGATCTTAGCGTCTTCGACTTCGCCAGTGCCGAAGGTATCCACGTGAATGCTTGTCGGATATGGGTGGCCTATGGCGTAAGCGACCTCGAGTTCGCAAGCCTCAGCAAGGCCAGCTGCCACGATATTTTTTGCTACCCAGCGAGTGAAGTAAGCCGCTGAGCGATCGACCTTTGAAGGGTCTTTGCCAGAGAAAGCACCGCCGCCGTGGCGCGCCCAACCACCGTATGTGTCCACGATAATTTTACGGCCAGTCAACCCAGCGTCNCCTTGCGGGCCACCAATTACGAAATTTCCCGTTGGATTNATCAGATACTCCGTCTGGTCGTTCAAAAGTTCAGCGGGTAGCACCTTGCGGATTACTTCCTCAATACAGAATTCCTTAATCACGTCGTGCTTTACATCTGCGGCGTGTTGCGTCGAGATAACCACGTTTTTAATACTCACTGCTTTGCCGTCGACATACTCTAGCGCGACTTGGCTCTTCACATCAGGACGAAGCCACGGGATTTTAACNTCCTTACGCTGATGTGCCATCTCACGAAGCAGTCGATGCGCATACATGATTGGCGCCGGCATTAGTTCGGGCGTTTGATTNCATGCATAACCAAACATGATACCTTGATCACCCGCACCTTGCTCGACGGTGTCTTTTCCTTTGGCGCCAGCGGCGTCTACCCCCTGCTTTATATCAGCAGATTGTGCAGTCAAAATATTGGAAATAAAGACCTTATCAGCGTGGAAAACATCATCGTCGTTCACATAACCGATCTCACGAATAGCCCCACGAACGATTTCTTCGTAATTAAGCTTCGCATTTGTGGTGATTTCACCAGCCAAGAAAACGCAATTGCTCTTGACCAGCGTCTCACAAGCCACGCGACTCATAGGGTCTTGTTCCAAACACGCATCGAGCACGCTGTCGGATATATAATCAGATACCTTATCGGGATGGCCTTCGCCGACCGATTCGGAGGAAAAGATGAAATTTTTACTCATTAAGCAGAAGAAAAAAGTCGCTTAGGAGATAATTGCAAGCAATATATCAAGATATCAGGATGAACTGATATGTTAATTTAAACTTCCGATCCGTGCTCGCCCACGGTCCAGTTTTCAAGCGGATTATATTCATCCCTAGTATTTCCAGCAGACGACTTTACCCAATCTAAAAGCTCCTTTACGGTGCGGTGCGACTCTTGAGAATGCCGCAGAGGGGTATCCCCATTGATCTCGTATTTGTTCTGCCGACCGACCTTCGCTCGTTTCAAATAGCCGCCCTCTTCCAGTTCAGCCACGATTCGTTGAACCGCGCGTTCAGTGATTCCAATAGCCAAGGCCACGCGTCGTAATGTTTGATCAGGGTGCGCCTCCAAATAAATGAGGATGTGCGCATGATTTGTAAAAAAATTCCAGCGTGATTCCTGTGGTAACATATATTCTAAGATCCGTAAAAATAATAACAAGTAAAGCACGAATTTCATTTCGTATAATTAAGGGCTTAAAGTTATTTCTAATAGGGAAATGCGTGCTGAAATAGCTCAGCCCAATTATTTTCATATTCAAAGAAACACCGCTTGACATGGACAATGCGATTTTTACTGTCCAACTTTCCCAATTTTTTGGGGTAGTAGCTCAGTTGGTTAGAGCGCCTGCCTGTCACGCAGGAGGCCGCGAGTTCAAGTCTCGTCTATCCCGCCATTTAGCGGCGATCTTCAATAGGAGTTCGTCGCTTTTTTGCGTCTACTTATCTCCTTCAAATTAGACTAAACGCGCGCGATTGATCCAGTCCGTATCCACCTGGTCTTATCGTCACTGCGTTCCAGGTAACAAGTCTCGCTTCTAGCTAGAACATTCAGTAGCCATACAAAAAAGTTGCCTTATTTCCAATACTTCAAAAGACCCTTTAAATAACTCACCCGCCCAATGTATAAGCTCAGGACATACCAGCAGGAAGCGGTTGATCGTACGCTCAATTACTTCAGAAAAAAACGAGACCCCGCAGTCATCGTTTTGCCTACGGGTGCCGGTAAAAGTTTGGTCATCGCGGAGTTGGCTAAAATAGCCCTTGGCCGTGTCTTGGTGCTCGCTCACGTGAAAGAACTGGTTGAGCAGAATCATATAAAATATGAAAGTTATAGCCTGCAAGCGGGGATCTATTCGGCGGGATTGAACCAAAAGGATAGCAAACAAAAGGTGATCTTCGGCAGTATCCAGTCGGTTGCTAAAGCGGACGACACCTTCTTTAGTAATTTTACACTAGTTGTCATCGATGAATGCCATCGCGTCGGCCTCGAACCAGACAGTCAATACGCGAAAGTGATCCAACAGCTTAAGCTGAACAATCACCGCATATGTATCTTAGGGCTAACCGCGACTCCTTACCGCCTAGGCCTCGGCTGGATCTACAATTACGCACTCCGCGGTGAAATAAAGACTCAGGAACTCCGCTTCTTTAGGCACTGCATCTATGATCTGTCACTAGAGTATATGATNAGGAATCAATACCTTACGCCCCCCGTAAAAGTAGATAATCCAGTGACATCTTATGACTTTTCTGAACTCACGGAAAGTGGTCAATTGTATACGATCGCTCAGGTAGAGAAACTGCTCAACCAACAAAGACGACTCACACCCCTTATCATTAAAAACATCATTGATATTACGGATAGCGACCAGAGGCAGGGTGTCATGATTTTCAGCTCTACGGTGAGACATGCGCAGGAAATAATGGACTGCCTCCCATCTGGACAGGCTCGGCTTATCTTAGGATCAACCGAAGTGAGTGAGCGTGATCAAATCATACACGATTTTAAGAAAAAAGCGTTTAAATATTTAGTGAATGTATCCGTACTAACGACTGGATTCGACGCTCCGCACGTCGANGTAATCGCGATTCTNCGCCCAACGGAATCAATTAGTTTGTATCAACAAATCATCGGTCGTGGTTTACGCTTGGACACAAATAAAAAGGATTGTTTGGTTTTGGATTACACCGGAATGGGTCACAGCATCTACAGCCCTGAGATTNGTGATAGAAAAACGGCATCCGAATCAGTTGCCGTGCAGGTCCCCTGCCCCGAATGCGGCTTCGTTAATGACTTCTGGGGAATCCTCGACGAGGAAGGGAATGTGGTCGAGCACTTCGGTCGCACCTGTCGCGGAGCGAAAACCAATCCAGACACTTACACAATGACACCTTGCTGCTATCGCTTTCGATTCAAGATCTGCCCGCAATGCACCGCTCAAAATGACGTGACCGCTCGTGATTGTAGTAGTTGCGGCGCCGTGATGATCGATGCTGACGAAAAGCTCAAACAAGCGAAACTTTCAAAAGATGCTCATGTGCTTACACCAGATTCGATTGAGATGCTTGAGCGCGTCGACAAAAATGGAAATCCTTATCTCCAGGTAAAGTATTACGACTANGACGCACAATTCCTCGCTGAAGTTCATTACCTCAACACTCAGACAAGCTTAAAAAAATTCAACATCAACTTNCTAAGATCGCACATGAGAAAGCCTGAGTTAAAGCTCAACATAAACACTGTTGCCGAAGCNATAAAAATGCAATCGCAACTCCGAATGCCCTCCCATGTGATTGCTCGTAAGCAGGGAAAGTTTTGGAAAATCACTGAGAAAATATTCAGCGAGGAACTGTAAATTTACCGTTTTAAGAGAGGGAAAGAAAGTAAGTTAGATCAAGATGCAATCAACGTGAATTCTGCGAGTGCTTTCAATGCCTCGTAACGTAAATACATGCTCAANCACGACATGCCTTTCATAAACATGCGCGCCCATCTGGCATAAATGTACTATTATCCGTCGAAGGTCCAACCCTCACGATAAGGTTTGGTTAAATACTGATTGGCCGCCGCATTGTTGGAAAACTGACCTCGATCCCCATCATAATCTAGCGGAACACCGGCACGAAAGGCCGCCAAGCCAAGGCACATTGTCTCAATCATGTTCGCACTGTATTCGAAATTACAAGCGGTCTCAGAAGGCTGGCCATTTTTACAGGCTCGAGTCCACTGCTCTTGGAAATTCCCCAAAGGTGGCGCGATCTCATCTTTTGTGCGTGGCTTAAAGTAGGTCAGATCAATATCCTTACCAGATGGATAGAGCATACGCTTGCTAAAGTCCGCGATTACAAAACCCTTATCACCCTTGAACATCGCACCGTGCCCAATCTTATTTAAATCAAGCCAATTAGATGGGGATTTCGGCATTGCCCCACCTTGATACCATGTAACACGAATCTTCTCTCGCCAGTCGTTTTTAGGAAACATGTAGGTCGATGTTAAATTGACTGGCGTAACATCTGGATTAAAGGCTTCCGGTGAAGAAACTTTGACGGAGCTAGGTAACTTTGCATCGATCACATTCCAGACCAAATCCATAGTATGACTGCCCATATCACCCATCTGACCGATGCCGAAATCCCAGTACATGTTCCACTGAAGGCAGTTGGCTCCGGGGCGACCTGTGAAATAACCTGGATTGTATGGATGTTCTGGCGAAGGTCCGAGCCAAAGGTCATAATTTAGTCCATCCGGCGGCGTGCCTGCAGCTGGTAAATAGCCTGGCTTGGGTATCTGTCGATTACCCCAAACATGAACATCTTTAAGTTCCCCAATCGCGCCATCGTGGATCATTTCACGCAGCCTAGAAAAGTTATGGTAGGCATGGCGCTGCATGCCTACCTGAGTAGCCAACTTATGTTTCTTCTTCAAATAGGTCTCACGCACGATCCTTGCCTCGTTGACAGTAATACCGAGCGGCTTTTCCATGTAGACGTGCAGATCACGATTGAGAGCCCAGTTTGAAATGAAGGCGTGATGATGATCCGGGGTACAGCAAAGAACTGAGTCGAGCCCTGGATGGTCCAGACATTTTCGCCAATCCTCGTAGATCTTAGCTTTAGGGAATTCCTTTGCAGCAAAAGCAAGATTCTCGCGCTGACATCGCAAATCGCTACGACGTTTTCTTTGTGCAGAGTGCCGTAGTGTGCTTTAGCGCGGCCATAGGCTCCGATCAAAGCAATGTTAAGGCGATTATTAGCCGAGGTCGCACCAAACAACGATCCTGACGGAGCGATCATAAAGCCTGCGCCAGCTACCGCGCTTTTTTTAAGAAAATTGCGCCTGTCAAAGGGTGATTCAAGTAAACTATTTTTCATAATGTATGCGTTTGAGGTTTAACTAATTTTACGATAATTAAATTATTTGCTACCGCTGTTTATGTTTTCAACAACCGGTTTACCCACTGCCCAAAGAAGTCCGCGAGTAATCATCGCCATGTAATTAGGGTCGAGCATGGTTTCATTGTGATGGCCGATTGAAGTCCCGAAAACCCTTGTCTCGTTGGGTCCGTATGCATTGACCCATATATTCGTATGCATCGTCTTCGTCTTTTCGGAGAGTGACTCCGCTAGCGGCGTCATCGTGGGATATGCGGTCTTGATAAAATAGAGCTCACCCTGGGGCGTATTCCAGTCACTCATGCCTTGCATAATTTCATGTTTCGGTGCGATGATTTTAACTTCAAAGGGGTGCTTTGGCCCATGCCCAGGGGAATGCACGCCACAGAACTTCCACCACTCTTCAGCAGTCGGCCCAGTTCGGTAACAATGCATGGAACAATGAATCATTACCGCAGGCACTCCTTCACGATGGGGCTTTAAAATATTTTCTATATAGTCGACGTCGCCTATGTTAGCGAAGCACTCGTTGTGAACCACAACATCATAGCCCTTTGCCCAATCAGGGTTCTGATACAGTTCCAAGAGGCGATCACCTGCCTTTGTGCGCTGGTGGTAGATAGTCCACTCTACGGGCAGTTTAGAATAAAGATCGACTGCCGCCGGGATAATTTCTCGTTGCGCATCATAATCATGACAGCAGCCACCAGTAATTAACAAGGCTTTGATCGGTTCCGCATAAAGACCGAACGGTAAAGCGAATAAGAGTAGAGTGATTAGAGAAGTTTTCATGATACGTNGTTGGGATGATGGATGTGTTATTTCTTAGTCTCGGGTTTCGGGTAATCTTGGTTAGCTTCCATTTCGATATCGGTCGGGGTGCGAGAAAATACTCCGCCTTCAGGCACCTCGCATTTTGCCGTCCAAACGATGGCATTGAGCACGAGTTTACGAAAATCATCCTGTTTCCAGTTCTTGTGAAAATGACCACCGGTGAAGCCAAATCCGCGCCCACCATCGGGTCGTTCATAGGCCCAAGCGACATGTTGCTTCTCGCCAGCTTGCACTGCAACCAGAACAGTAGGATTACTACCGCGATTGGTATCCTTAGAGCGATCCGTAAGGCTGTGCACTGGCGGCAATGCAGATAAAATTGGAGTAACGCCCTTCATTTCAGGCTGAAAGCGCATATGATAATACCATTCATCAAGGATAGAGAAAGGCTGCACCCCTTGCGTAATTGGATGCTCGGGAAAGTCATTAAAGACTGCGATCCAGTGTGGATTAACCGACCAGCCGATTTCGAAATAGCCACCTATCCAATCAAGGAATTGCGCTCCTAAATCCTCAGGCTCGACCTCAACACCAAAATGCAAGCAAGCGACGCCCACACCATGGTCGACCCATGCTTGTATCTCANTTTGGTGNTNNTTCGCNANATGGCGCTTAAATCCATCACAATACATGACGACCGAATCAGGCCTTGCTTCNTTTTCTTCTCCTTGGGGCCACTCGCCATCAACCACGACTTTAGCATTTATATTNAGTCCGCTCTCATTCAGACAGCGCGCTAGTAACATGGACCCTGCCTTGTGCTCATGCGCTCCGTAGCCATGACTTTTCTTTCCGGCCAGAAAGAGGATCTCCTTGGTCTCAACTGCGGCATGCAAAAGAGTGCCACTTGAAAACAGAAGCAGGGCTAAGCAGATTTTAAAGATGTCAGGATAACGCATAAATGATTAAATAGTTTGTCCCTTATTTTGCTCAATTTGTTGCCAAGTTTGTTTAAGAAATTGCAGCCCTTCGACTGCCATTTGCTCGGGGCTATCATAAAGCGTGCGCCAGATCGACGCCGCTTTGGCAATGACCTGATTGTCCTCCGAAAAACTCTCAATGACGATGTCGCCTTCGTAGCCGACATCATGNAGGGCACCCAGCACGCCNGTCCAATCCACCTGATCCTTCCCAAGTAAGCCACGATGACTCGCGCTGGCGTGCACATGCCCAATATGCTTTGCATATTGACGAATGGCCACCCCGGAGTCTGCCTCCTCGATATTCATATGGAAGGTGTCTATATGTATTTTAAGAGCATCACTCCCTACACGATCAATCATTTCTACCGCTTGTTCCATTGTGTTGATACAATCTGTCTCGAAACGATTGAGTGGCTCCAGCGCAAGTATGATACCGGCAGCCTCCGCTTTGCGGCAAAGCTTCTGGAGACCTGAAGCGATTTGCTCTAGTTGCGATTCCCGCTCCTCTGCGGTATGGGCACCGCTTCGACCCGTCCGCGAATACATCGGCCCACAAACAATCTTAGCGCCTAGGGCATTAGCCATCTCAATGAGTTCAGAAACGTAATGTATCGCATTCGTTACTTCAGAAGGGCTACCCCTCAAGTCACGTCCAGGACCAAAAGCGCCGCAAATAACCGGTTGCTCAAGTCTCGATGCTGTCAAAGCTGA
>JGI24539J26755_10001322_pt1 | contig 11468 bp, 10 predicted proteins | sample NorSeaMetagenome_2_FD_26755 | JGI IMG/M metagenome (IMG submission 26755)
TATTATATATTAAATAGTTATATAGTTATATAGTTATATAGTTATATAGTTATATAGTTATATTTAATAAAGTAATAATCTTTTAATCAAAAATGTATAAGAATACTATTTTATATATATAGACAAGTATATAAATTATAATGTTACACGAAGATGATAATTCTAATATAAAAATAGATATTGAAATATTTAAAAAAAAATTAAAAGAATTTGAAAATAGAGATGATTTAAATATTTCAAATTCTATAATTAAAAAATATCACGAATTAATAAAAACATACAATTGCTTTAATATGAAATATGATCCAAAAAGTGTATGGGAAAAAAAGAAACACAAATCAAAAAATTTTTTATATACAAAAAATAAATTATATACTTTTACAGCTGTAACAAAAAATAATACAATAAATGATACGAATACAAAATATATAATTGGATTCTTAAATAAAATAACAGAAAATAATAAAATAGTAATATTAAAGTCATTAGAAAATATAATATCCGAAAATAATTATATTGAAAATAAGGTTTTATTAAATATAGTATTTAATTATATAGAAAAAAAATATGATATAATATATATAGATATATTAAAATTATTTGAAAAAAAACACAATAATATAATTTATGATTATATAAATGATTATATATTATTAAAAAAATGGTTACCATATGAATATATTATAAATAATAATATATTAGATGATAATTTATATAATGAATATTGCGATTATATTAAATGGAAAAAAAAAGAAATTAATTATATAAAAACATTTATGTATATAATTAATGAAGAAAAAGAGAAATATACAAATATATATGAAATATTATGTAATAATATATTTGATATTTTTAATAATTATTTAAAAGATAATTATCATACATTTTTATTAGATTATACATTAGAATTATTAAATATATTATTATATGAAACTGATAATATTATTATAAATAATTTAAAAAAAATGGATATGACAAAAATAGAAAATTCAACAAAATTTATAATCTATAATATTATAAGGAAATGATTAAGATATTAATTCATACGTATTTATTAATATTATTATTATTAATAATATATTATGAGCATATTCAATTGAAAAATAAATTAGAAGATGAAAAAGGATGTTTTTGTATAAAAAAAATTAGAAGATATTGTTTTGGATTATTATACCCTAAAATAATATTATTAATGATTATATTATTTACAATTTTTACCGAAAAGTCTTTAAAATATTTAAGTGGTAATTTACTTGTAAATACGTATATGATATTAACATTAATATCATATATAATATTAATAATATATTTTAGCATAATAGCAACTGATATATTTGAAAATAATGCTGGATATTGCAATTGTGCTAATACATTATTAAGTAGTATTATATATTATTCTTCAATATTTGGAATAATATTCATTTTAATTATGTCGTTAAAAATTTTTGAGTTTTTTTTCGTACATAATTATAGATAAGTAAAGTAATATGAATTTTATAACACCTGGTTATATAGCAAATTTTATGGTAAATTTATTTATATTTATATTATTAGCGTGTGTTTATACATATATTCAAAAATTAGAAACAGATGGTTGTGAATGCGCATTAACAGAATTTTATCCTGCGCCATTTATTAAAAATTTTTCGATATTTGCATTGATATTCTTAATATTTGTAATGTTAATACCACCGGGAACTATATTAGCTGATATATTTGGAAAAGAAATTACTGGATTGTATTTATTAGTAATTTTTATATTTTATATCGTATTTGCGGTATGGGTATTTATGACTATGACATATACTAGAAAATTAATTACTGAAAAATGTAAATGTTCTGAAGATTTAAGAAGAGAATTAGTATATGCTGGAACAACAATTGAAATGATATTAATTGTATTATTGTTATTAACTACAATAATATTTCCATTAATTTTATCGGGTCTTTCTATATTTTTTAATAATGCAAAGGGAATTACTCAAAAAGTTGAAAATAATTTAAAAAATCCAGTTTCGGGTATAAAATCTGTGCCAAAAGATTTGGGAAAAGTTGCTTCGCAACTTAAAAATATCGTAACAACATCCGCTAAAGGAGTTAGATCTTTAACTAAAAAAAAATAAATTAAATATTTAAAGTCCTTTTATTATTTTTATTTGATTTTAAAAATTTAATATCAGCATTATCTTCTATTATTGAAGTTATTTCATCATCACTAACAGATAATGTTTCTATATTATTATTATTATTATTATTAGTTGAAATATTTTTATGAACGTCATCAATAATTGAATCTATTTCACTAATTGAATTATTATCATCATTCATATTTGTATTCATATTATTTCGCATAGAACCACCTCCCAAATTATTAAATAATCCACTCACCATTCCAAATAATCCCGGTCCATTTATTGGATTATCATTTCTCTGATTATTCATATTCTTGTTTCCATTAGGCATTACATATTCTTTTGCTGCCGCTTGTTGAAATTGTTTCATTAAATCCGGATTGGATTTTAATACATTTTGAATATCTGGCAATGGTTGTTCCTTAAACATTCGGTTTGTTAAATGAAACATAAATGCGCTTCCCGATAAACTAATAAATAATCTTAATTCTGGTGCCATTTTTTTGCCACTACTTTTATATTTATCATGTAATTCTTCAAATATATCATCATAATCAACTATACTATCATGTACTTGTTCGGACCACCCATCTAATTGTATAGTAAATGGATCATATCTACTATTTAAATATTCCGAACCGGTTACGAATGCCATAAGCATTTTTCTTTGAAATCTAATACTTCCATCAATTTCTTTTTCTTTTAATAATTTATTATATTCTAATTTCATTTCTTCGAGATCCGAATTTAAATTAAATTTAAATGGTATTTTATATCCACGCTGCTCTAATCTATCTAATTGATATATTATCTCTTTTTTCTCTCTTAAACCATCTACAACAGTATTAGAACGTCCTGATTTTCTATCACTTTTTCTACTTACAACACTTGATCCAGATATACTTCCAGTTTCATTAGAATCACCCGCGGAAGATCTAGAAGATCTTCCGGATCTTGAAGATGCCGAAGATCCAGAAGATTCTGAATCTTTATTTTTTTTTGTATATTTTTTGGAAGCACTTCCATCCGATGATGATTCACTTAATGAAGAAACAGATCCACCTGATGAAGAAGCAGATGATGAAGAAACAATGTCATTACTTATTTTTTTTTTATTAAAAATCATATCATCACCCGCCCTGAGGCTATTTTTATTAATATTATTACTAGGTTTTTTAAAATCAATACTATTAAAATTATTTTTATTTAAATTAAAAATTTCATCTCTTGAATTATTAGAAAAATTCATAATATATATATTATGAATTTTAAATGTTTATATAATAATACGCAATTATATATAAGATAATAAACTTATTATTAATAAGATTTATATATATATGTTTGAAAATTTAATATTTTTTGATTTTGATTTTAATAAAAATAATTCTGAATATGTATCTATTATTATTCAAGGTGGTTTAGGAAATCAACTATTTCAAATTGCAACAGCATATACTTATTCTATCCAAAATAATAAAAAATTAATTTTTAAATATTCAGATAAATTACATAATTCATATGATTTAGATAGAAAATCTTTTTGGAATACATTATTTACTAATAAATTAAATGTATTAAATGAACATGAATATAATAATATTAAATTTATCAAATATTATGAAAAAAAAAATTATAATTATAATACTATTCCTATTATAAATAATAATATATTATTACATGGATATTTTCAATCTTTTAAATATTTAGATAATGAAAAAACTACAAAAAATTTTCTTAGACATTTAGTATATTCTTCTGATATATATATATATAATGTATATAATCTTTATAATTCAATTAAAAACTATTTTTCAAAAATAACTAATCAAAACTGCAACGATGATGATATCGTTTCTATGCATTTTAGAAGAACTGATTATATATTAACTCCCAATAATTATCACTATGTATTAGATATTAATTATTATATAAATGCATTAAACATTGTTGATAGAAATTGTATTGTAATATTTTCAGATGATATTGAATGGTGTAAAAATAATATTACAGATAAACTTTTTAACAAAGAAGTATTTTTATATTTTGTTGATATTAATAATGTTGAAATGGAATTTATTCTATTATCATTTATTAAACATAATATTATATCAAATTCAACATTTAGTTTGATGGCTTCATATATTAGTTATTATGATACTAAGAAAACCATAATTGCACCAAAAAAATGGATTTCAGATACACAAGAAAAAGAATTAGGTATTATAAATGAAATTTATCATTCAGATATTACACATATTATTTAATTTACTAACCTTGATATAACATAATATGTCTAGAACCAACTGGTAAAGATTTACTTACACGCGTCACTGGGGAGAGAACCTGCTGGATTTTTTTTCCCATACCTACAATGATCGCATTTGTCCTGCAATTGCCGGTAGTATGTATTTGCAGGACATCTTACGAATTGGCACGCGCCTTGGCCGCGAGACCCGGCATTTGAACGAAAACCCGAGGGGCACATCGCACAACCAATGTGAGTTTCGTATTGCATTTCCTGACAGTAGTGATAACATGCATTTGCACCAACAGAACCAGCTGGTGAAACTTTTCGCGGGGGACAATTTTTACACACATCGCCTTCTCTATATTGATTTTCAAGACATTCTAATGAGCTCTCTGCACTGTAGGTGATAAGGAGCATCTTGTGCGTGTCCTTTGCCCGAAGGACAAGGCTTACATATGTTTTGGGTTATGTCAGATGGGTGAGTCACGAAGTACTCATTTGCAGGACATATTACTTTTTCACACGATTTTATACCAATAGAACCGGCTTCTGAGCGATGACCCAGGGGGCACTTGAGGCAACCAGTACCTCTCTCATTCCTTTCGAAAAACCGATTCATACTACAATTCTCATAGCATGCATTTACACTAACAGAACCAGGTGGGGCAACTTGCTGCTTGAAGGGGTATGTTGAGGAGATAGGACACTTTTTACACATATTGCCATCGCGATAGTGAGTTCCAGGACAATTCGGCCTACATCTTGTCGATGTTCCACCTTGAGACCAAAAACCAAGAGGACATAAGACACAACGAGCACCTTCGCGATAATGATTTTCAGGGCAAATGCTGTAAAACTCGCGGCATATATGGTAATCATTTACACGCGATGATCTTCTAATACTATTACCTCGGTCTGCACCTATACATTCATAACATACAGTGTTATCTTTGAAATGTTCTGGTTTGCGTGTGTAAAAACCTTTACAATCTGGATTATTTTCACAATTTATTTTACAAGTTTCTGTAACCCGAAAAACCAGTTTTTATATCTTTTATTTTAACTTGGTATTTTTTTCTTTCCGTATTACATCCATAACCTATTAAATTATTTGAAAAACAATGTTGTTTTTTTTGTAACATAACTCTAACATAGCAAAATATAATTTTATTATATAGATAAAAAAAACGCTCCCAACAGGGATTGAACCTGTGACCTAGAGATTAACAGTCTCTCGCTCTAACCAACTGAGCTATAGGAGCAAATTAGGAAATTCCTAATATTATATATAATATAATCTTTATATATTTTTATTTACTAATATTGATTTTACTTTTACTTTTACTTTTACTTTTAATAGTTTTCGGAATAACAGATAAATCAGTTACTATTATTTTTTTGCTTTTATTATCATCTGGACATATTTCACTTGTTTTATAGTAATTAATATAATGTCTTGGATAATCTATTATATATTTTGTATCAAATGGAAATAAAACTTCACTTTCATTATAAGAACTTAATATATTAATTAAAATGATTTTACTATTTTTTGGCACATTTACTCTCATTATGCAACAATTTTTACTTGCATAACTAACAGCTGTTTTATAATCAAATGTATAACTACTTAATGTTTCTGATGTATGAATACCTTTTATAGATTTTTTAAGATAATATTCATCATTCACGCCTCTGTAAAAAACTAAATTATTTTTTAGTATAGGACATTTATTAAATATATTATTTATATCTTTAATATATAATAATAATATATTATTCCAATCAAAATTAATATAATTTAAAATTATATATTCCTCTAATTCTAACTTATTTAATTTGCTAAAATATATTCCATCTTTATTGTATAAATATTGTTTTATTTGATAATAAAATAATATAAAATTTCTATTTGTATTAAATACTTTTTTATCAATCACTATTTTGGATTTTCTATAACCATTATCTATTTCATCTATATTTTTATCTATATTTAACTTATTTAATATAAAATAATTAATTATAATATCTCCATCATGGGTATGACATCGTAATGTATATAAATCTTCCATACTTAATTCCTTTATAAATTCGTTCTGTTCTTTAATCCATTCATTATAATAATCTTCATTATGTAATACATATAATCTATTAATAAATTTCTTATTATATTTATTATATAATAAATCAAAATCAATTATATCATTCTTAAATATTACAGTATCATTTTCATTATGACTATTTGATAATATGTGTTTATCTATTTTAATTGTATCATATTTAATATTTACTTTTTTTGAAATGAATTTTTTAGATAATTCTAGATATTTATTATAATATTCGCATAATTTTTCATGCTCATAATCTAAATATAAATCATTATTTAATTCTATATTTTTTCTCGCTTTATAAAGTTTTCCTAATAAAGATTTTTGAATATTTTTTGGTATATCTGATTTTGACATTTATTATCTAATTTAATATTTTAAAACATAAAAAAAAATATATGACATTATTAAGATACTTAATATGGAAGGGTTAATTAATAGTATTAATTATTTTAATGATTTTTGTGAGAACTATCCACATTTGCAACAATTAGATTTAAATCAAGATATACTGCTAGAGTATAAACAACTTGTTGATAATATTATACGAAATTTAGCAAATACACCAGAATTACCTGGTTATTTTGTATTATTATACACTGAATCATTTTTTGATGCTCTTAATAATATACAACTGTATAGACAGTGTATTCCTGGTAATATATTTAATTATGATCGTTTTATTAACGCTTTTGCCTTAGATAATAATTATTACACTGCTATTTCTCATGAAAATGGCGCCTCTCTAATAAATAGTAATAGACAAAGTGGTTCTCATCTTCTAGCAACTTTAGCAGATGGTAGAGCTTATATGCGCAATACACTACCTCCTGTCGGAGAGGAACAACCATTACATTATGAATCTATATGTGAAGAAAGACCTGTAGATTCACCAGATCGTAGTTTTAACTTAGAAAATAACATAATTGATGGATATAGTACATATGCTGCAAATTTAATAAAGAAAGAGTTTGTTGAATTACGACGAGGAGAAGAATTAAATATTATTGATATGATTATTAATAATAAGAAATTTTTTAATAAAATTACTTTACTTAATAATGTAAATAATACTATATTAGATGAAAATTTATTTAACTTAACAAGAGAAAGACTAGAAAATAATAGAGATCTTCAATTTTATAGAAACCCTGATTTATTGCAAGAAATGATTAGATCTTTTAATATAGGTCTCCAACGAAATGATCCTGATCATTGGGGTATTAATATGAATTCTACTATAATATATAATATGGACGCGGGGGGAAACCCGGTAATTGTAAATTCTCCCACATGGGTTAGAGAGCTAGATCCAGCAGAGCCTGGAAAAGTTAGATCTCAATTTAATGCTCTCCCTGATAATTTTTTTACAGATCATATAGAGTATGGAGCAATTTTTTTAAATGTTTTTCAAAGAAATAATTCAGCATGGAGAATTTACATGCCCTTATTGAGAACAGGTTTTTCATGTGATTTAAGTAATAATTCAACAATTTCTTATTCTCATAAATTTTCACATGAATTATTTGCAGGTGGATATCAAACTTTAGGATTTGGTCCTCTTTTTTTTGATATCCAACAGCAAACATTATTTTATAATCATGATTTATTAAATACTTTTTCTTTAAATTATAGATCATCAACTGTTATTAATCAACTAATAAGTGAAGTACAAAGAGTGGATGCTAACCATATAACTACAATGACAAATAATCCAAATCACAACAGTTGGAGAAATAGATATAATTTTTTAATGGAAAGATTTCATTCAATTATAAAATCAGTAGAATTAGTTTGTAATATAGGAACAGGTATAGAAAATAATATCAATGGAATATTACCACTAATTCATAAATTACCATTATTTCATGGTTCAAATATTAATTTATTTGGTGATCTTGGAAGAGAGGACGCATTTTCATATGTCAGAGGTTTTTTATCATGTACGACTACTATAGATACTGCATTCAGATTTACAGATGACGGGGAAGTAACTTATATTTATTTAATTTTGATAGAACCGGGAGAACATTGCCCCTTTATTAATATGGGTAATTTTTTTAGAGAATTTGCATTGCCACCAGGTACAATTTTACATAGATTGGGTTCATTTAGACTTCCTGATTTAGACTGGAATGTTGAGCGTGTAGGTGAAAAATTAGGAAATCAAATCGAATATGTACTAGTTAGACCTGCTATAGGAAATTTTGTTGCAGAATTTACAAATCTAATTAATATTGCAAATACATGGCAACCATATTTACGATCAAGAACGTGTATTCATAATCATGCAAATGTTTTTAATCAAAATGCTAATATAGCACAATCTGTTGATGCACTAAGAAATAATGTTTTAACTAGAATTCCTCCGAATAATCTTCAAATTGGTGGTTTAAAGAAAAGAAAAAATAATAAAAATGCGAATTTATTTAAAAAAACGAATGTTGATTTATCAAGAATAGGAAAAATAAAAGTAAAAAGAATGCGCTTTTCATTAGCACCTAATTCTAATACTCTCAAAAAAAGAGGAAAAAGCCTTTCTGCTTTAAAAAAAAAAAAGTTACAAGAACAAGAAGAACATAGTCATTTTAATTCATTCGCAAATAATAAATTGTTTGAAACATTTGGAACAAAATACGAATTAAAAAAATATATTCTTAAAATTAATATAGGTTTTAATGAAAATATTGAGGCTTCTGCTCTTAATAAAAAAGACTTAGAGACAAAATATAGTAATTTTAATTCATTAAGAAAAAATCAAGCTAAAAATGAACTTAGAATACCAAGATCTAATAAAAACTTATCATTAAATTCATTTAGAATATCAAAATCTAATAAAATATTACCATTTAATTTAATTGAAACAAAGATGGAAAATATATTTAACGCAGAAACTAATAAAATATTAAATTTAAAAAAATTCTAAATTTTATTTAGTATTATTTTGATATTTAAGTTTTTTTAAAAATAAATAAATAATAACTATTTTTTATTATAAATAAAAATAAATATATACTCTCAGTGGGGCTCGAACCCACGGCCACAAGGTTAAAAGCCTTGCGCTCTACCGACTGAGCTATGAGAGCATGTATATAATACATATTAAATCTTTATATATATTTAAAAAAAGTACATTTCTTTATTTTTTTAAATTTTTTATAAAACATTTTATAAATTATATATTTTTTACGAAATGTACTTTTTTTTTTGTGTTATATTATATATTTATATAATATAATTATTTATTTAATGAGTGATAAAGAATTAATTTTTATATTAGATTTAGATAACACTATTATTGGTAATTGTACTTATCAAAGTGATATATATATATTACAAAAATATCAAATTAATAATGGTATAAAAATAATAAATAATAATAATTTAATATCATCATATAAATATAATTCAAAATTAATACGACCATATTTTTTATATTTTTATACAAAAATTAAAAATATGTATCCAAAATGTTATATATTTATATATACTGCTTCTGAAAGTAATTGGGCTAAAAAAGAAATAACATATATAGAAAAAGGATTAAATATAAAATTTTCTAGACCAATATTTACAAGAAATGACTGTATAATAAATAGTAATGGAGAATATAAGAAAGTAATATCTAAAATTTTACCTAAAATAAAAAAAATTACTAATAATATTAAAGATAATTTAATAATTATTGATAATAATAATACATTTATTGATTATAATTCTAATTTTATATTATGTAAATCGTATGATTATATATTTTATTTAGATATTTGGGAAAATATAAATAAAGATTTTTATAAATATATAGATCTAACAAATTATATAGTTAAATTAATTAAAAATAATAAATTATCAAAATATTATAAAAAAGAAACAACAAGTAATAAAGAATTAGAAAAACATTATAAATGGAAATATAAAAAATATAAAAAACTAAATAAAATTAATAAAAAATATTTAAATGATAATTTTTGGAAAATATTAACAGATAATATTATATCTAATAATTTTTATAAATTTAATAAAGATACTATTGCATATTTACAAAAAGTTACAAATAATAACTAAAAATTAAAATTATTATTCTATTACTTTATTAGAAATTAGACTAAATTATATGGATTGTATTAGTGATATTTTTTGTTATAAGCATAAAAGTTATAAAAATACAGATTTATTAGTCAATATTATATATTATGGCGTTTTATTTTTACCATTGGTAGTTGGTATGTCGATAGGAGCAATATATCGGAATAAATGGCAAGAAGATAAATATAGGAATTTGATTAAACCAGATTTATATCCACCAAGTTATTTATTTGGTATAGTGTGGCCTATTTTATATCTAATAATTGGAATGATATATAGTTATGCTTTATATGATACAAATTGTAGTCCATTTGGATATTCTAAATGTGGTAAAAGACAGTTTTTTAAAAATGCGAAATATTGGATAATACCAATATTGGCATTAATATTTAATTTTTCATATACACCTGTTTTTTTTAGTAAAAATGGATTGTTTAATGGATTTATTATTATAATATTGAGTTTATTTTTTGCAATATTGACATTGATTCAGTTTGCAATGCAGAGAGATTTTTCACACACTTTATATATATGGGCTATTTTAGCATTAGTTCCTTATATAGCTTGGTTATCTTATGCGAGTTATTTATCGTATAATATATATATATTAAATGACAAAAAAAAAGACAGAATTCTATTATAAAGTAATATATATAATTACCGTGAAAAAAAATTAATAATATTAAAATAAATAATTTCTAACAGAATATACTAATATGAACCAAATTAAATATCCAATTACAGGCGCTATTAAATAATTATTAAAAGAATTATAAACAAATAATATTGTAATAACAAATAAAGCATAAATACATAAAAATATTAATAAATTAAATAAAAAATTATTTATTTGATTTTTTTGATTTTTACAAACATAAAAATAGGCAAATA
>JGI24539J26755_10001324_pt1 | contig 11454 bp, 8 predicted proteins | sample NorSeaMetagenome_2_FD_26755 | JGI IMG/M metagenome (IMG submission 26755)
CACGACGACGATAACAAACTCCCCCACTTCCCTCCCCGCCCCACCCANNCCCGAACGCATCCCGGTCATGGTCGAACCCCTCGACCCCGACGCCATCCGCATCACGCCGGGCTTCCTCCGCACCGAACTATCGCAGTGGGGTCCCGACGGCCACGCGGTGACCAAGAGGAACTCNAAGCCCGTCTACTACTGGGGCGTGCCCTCGCGAGAAAGGGCGCCGGCGAAACGACCCGCGTTTGGCGCGCCGGTGCAGCCCAACTTCACGCTCACCGTCACCGCGCAGGAGGCTGACGACGACTTCAAGCAGATCCAGGCCGCGATACGCGCCGACGCCGACCTCACCAAGGGTGGCAAACGGAAGAGGAAGCAAGGGAACAAAGCTTCGAAGACTCCCGAGCGAGCCAGCCCTCGCGGCGACGGGGTCGGCGAGGAAGGGGTGAAGCGCACGGCGGTGGGGTCGCTGTCGCCCGCGCCGCGCGACATGAACGGAGTCGACCGGCGCGAGGCGTGAGAGCGGACGCTCCGATACGACCTCGCCGCTACGTCGGTATCGTTAGTTGCCGGGCTTATCTTCCCTTGACTTCTTCAACGTCGTCTTCTTGCACTCCTTACACACGAGCGGTGTGTTCAAGTACGAGCAGAAACTCTCCTTCTTCACCGTGACCAAGTGAGGCCTGAGAGTTAATGCTCTCGTTGAACCATCTGTCTTGAACACACCGCTCACACTTCAGGTGCAAGAAGACGACGCAAAGACAAACGATACCGACGGGACGATACGAGCCTCGCCGCTCCGTCAGTATCGTTGCTTGCCGATGTAGATGGCTGCTTCAAAGTCGTCTTCTTGCACTCTTTGCAGTAAGCGGTGTGTTCAAGTACGAGCAGAAACTCTCCTTCTTCGCTGTGACCAAGTGAAGCATGAGAGTTACAAGGCATCGATTTCATTGCTTGAACACCGCTCACACTTCAAGAGCAAGAAGACGACGCGAAGACAAACGATACCGACGGGACGACTCTCGAGCGACGAACCCCTTTGTATTCTCACCCTCTCTATTACAACGCGCGGCTCACTCCTCTCCGCCCACCGTCACGGCACCCATCCGCGCACTCAACCCATCCTCCGTCTCCTCCTCCTCTTCCTCCTCCTCTTCTTCACTCTCCTCCTCGTCGCTGTCCGACGGTGGCATCTCACCCGGGAATGCCGCTCGTCTGACACCGCCGCCGATTTTAAAATCCGTCCTGTTCCGGTTGGGCTCCAACCTCGGCATCCCGTCGTCACTCTCACTGCCGCTCCCTTCTCCGCTGCACTCGGAGTCGCTTTCTGGCATCGTCCGCGGCGGGCGCTTGGGCCCACCCTCGGTGAGCCACCTGTTCTGCGTCGACAGGACCTCCTCCCCGGTAGTGCACACCGCGTACGACTCCAACAAGTCCCGGTTCAGAGTGATGAAACCGTGGCCCCACTTGAACTTGTTCATCAAGAGCTCCGCCGCCTCTCTGTACCCGCTGATGTACAGCCCGGCGGACAGTGCCTCGGCGCAGTTGAGCTTGCACGGCTTGCCGTAGTTGACCGGGTTGGCGGCGACCATCCACGGGAGCAGCCGCGGCGCCGCGGAGTGCAGCTTTTTCCACGGCACGTCGTCGAGGCGATTCCAGGAGCAGTCCACGACGCAGAGTCCGTCCGCGTGTATGAGGTGGTAGTCCCCGGGTGAGATGCAGTCTGTGGCGGAAGGTGTGAGGGCGACGCCCGGGAACCTCTGCTGGATGCGCATCTCGCGGAGGCACCCGAGGCGCGCGAGCTTGCGTCCGCTGCATCGCTTCGGGTCGCACTGGCCGAGGTCCCACATGGCGAGCGGGACGGGGAACTTGGTCGGGGCGGCCGCGGCCTCGACGTCCTCGTCGCCCTCGTGAGGCCGGTCGCATTCCTCGGACGTGCAGGAGCACAGCGACAGCATGTTGCCGTTGGCCCAGCGCGGGTTGAGGCGGCCGAGGCCTCCTCCACCGCCGCCCCCGCGACCGCCCCCGCGACCGCCGCCCCGACCGCCGCCCCTTCCTCGCCCGCCGCCTCCCTTGCCTTTGTTGCCGCCCATCGCGCGAGTGGAGACTTCTCGATGTGTCCGTCCTCTCGCTGAACCCTGAAGGCCCGCCGGTCCGACCCCCGGTCGCGATGAAGCGTCAACCGCGGCGTGCGCGTCGATGTGAGTCTCGGAAAAGATGCCACCTCCTGCTCCTATTTCCATCAGCCGGGGTGAAATCTCCGTTGACTGGATACACGTGCATCTGCGCTTGTTTGTGGTTACGTCAGATTCTATCAGGAACAAAAGACATACGGATCCTAACGAAATAAGAGATCTTCATCCGCCGCATTTTCTGCTTATCCATCCGTGAACTTTTTCGAGACTCGAGGAATGAAGGATGGCCGGAAACCGCCCGGCGTCGCACTCTTCGGAAGCACCGGCACGTGACAACCTCACCCGCCGCCTCACTCCCCGTCGTAGCAAGATGCACGGCGTCATGCAGGCCTCTACCCTCACCGCCCGCACGGTACGCACCCGCACCTTCGCCGCATCATCTCTCGGCAAAATTTCATCCGCGCTTTGAGGGATGCAGCAAATGGAAGCATCCTTCCGCGACGGACGGGTTCCGAAAACGCGTCGACGGAGGGACACGCGAGCGACGACGCGGCTTCACCGGCGCACGATGTCCACGCGTAGAAACCGCGCGTGGTTCCCGTCGCGTGTGGTCGTCCCGTCGATGCGCTCGTCACCCGTCGACGCGCGCGTTCGCGACCCGGCGCTCGAAGCGACGCGATTAAAGTTTTTCCACGGAGCGGCGGCTAAACCTTCTCTCCCCATCCCATCCCCCCTCGATCGACCAGGCTCTCGCGGGCAAGGTGACCAACCCCCGCGCCACCCGCGCGGTCCGCGTCCGCGGCGCGACCCTCAAGGTCCGCGCAGACGCCAAGCAGCTCACCTTCGACATGAAGTCCCGCATGAAGATCCAGGAGGGCATCGACATCGTCGCCGACGCGGTTGGCGTCACCCTCGGCCCCCGTGGTGAGTTTCCTGCCCATTCGTCGTCGTGCCTCCCCCGCCAGCTGTGCATCCGCCCGTCCACACCCCGCAGGGGCTGACCCCATCGCTTCCTTTCCCTCTCCTCAGGCCGCAACGTCGTGCTCGCCGAGACGATTGGCATGCCCCAGGTGCGTCCCCCCCACACAAAAGCGCGTCCCCACCAACCAACGCCGATTTACAGGGTTTAGGGCAAAAGCGCTGGCGCGTGCCAAAACAAACAAAACGAATTCTCGACCGATTTCATTCGCTAACCTCCGCCTCCTTCCCCCCCCCACTCTCATCCACAGGTCATCAACGACGGCGTCACCATCGCGCGCGCCATCGAGCTCCGCGACCCCGTCCAGAACGCGGGCGCACAGCTCATCAAGGAGGTCGCCGGACGCACCAACGACTCCGCCGGCGACGGCACCACCACATCCGCCGTGCTCGCGCGCGAGATGATCCGACTCGGACTCCAGTCCGTCACCGCGGGCGCCAACCCGATCTCCATCAACCGCGGCATCGACAAGACCCGCAGGTGGCTCACCGATAAGCTCGAGGAGCTCGCCAAGCCCATCAACGGCTCCTCCGACATCAAGGCGGTCGCCTCCATCTCCGCGGGGAACAACGACGAGATTGGCCAGATGATCGCCGACGCCATCGAGAAAGTCGGCGCCGACGGCGTCCTCTCCATCGAGAACGGCAACGGCCTCGACACCGTCGTCGAGGTCGAGGAGGGCATGGAGATTGACCGTGGATACATCTCCCCGCAGTTTGTCACCAACAACGAGAAGCTCACCGTCGAGTTCGACGGCGCCAGGGTTTTGGTCACCGACGAGAAGATCGAGTCCATCAAAGATCTCGTGCCCATCCTCGAGCAGGTGTCCCAGAACGGCGGTGATCCCCTCCTCATCATCGCGGAGGACGTCAGCGGCGAGGCCCTCGCCACCCTCGTGGTCAACAAGATCCGCGGCGTCCTCAACGTCGCCGCGATCAAGGCTCCCGGCTTTGGCGAGCGCCGCAAGGCTCTTCTTCAGGACATCGCCATCGTCACCGGCTCGACGTTCCTCGCGAAGGACCTCGGCATGGGCGCCGCGTCCGCCACCCTGGACACCCTCGGCTACGCCCGCAAGGTGACCATCAGCAGCAACACCACCACCCTCATCGCGGACTCCGCGTCCCGCGAGGAGATTGACATTCGCGTCTCGCAGCTCAAGAAGGAGCTCGAAAACTCAGACTCCATCTACGACACCCAGAAGCTCTCCGAGCGCATCGCCAAGCTCGCGGGCGGCGTCGCCGTCATCAAGGTTGGCGCCGCCACCGAGACCGAGCTCGAGGACCGCAAGCTCCGCATCGAGGATGCCAAGAACGCCACCTTCGCCGCGATCGAGGAGGGCATCGTCCCCGGCGGCGGCGCCGCCCTGGTGCACCTCTCGCTCATGGTTGACGAGTTCAAGGATACGCTCACCAACCCCGAGGAGAAGCTCGGCGCGGAGATTGTCCAGAAGGCTCTCGTCGCGCCCTGCCGCCTGATCGCCAACAACGCCGGCGTGGAGGGCGACGTCATCGTCGAGAAGGTTCTCAACAGCGAGTGGGAGATGGGCTACAACGCCATGAACGGCGAGTTTGTCAACATGATGGAGGCGGGCGTCATCGACCCCAAGAAGGTGACCAGGTCCGGGCTCATGAACTCCTGCTCCATCGCCGGTATGGTGCTCACCACCCAGGCGGTCATCACCGACATCCCCAAGAGGCCCGTGGCGGCCGGACCGGCGGCTGGCGGGCCCGCCATGGACCCCAACGCCATGGGCAACTTCTCCCTGTAAACGGTTCGCGACAACGAAAAGAGAGAGAGGGTGCAAGGTGCGGCGGGTGTCGAGACGACGCGTGTGTGGACGCGTCGAATGAATGCAACGCGCACGGAGGAGGGTGTGGCGTGATGAGAATAACAATAACAAGGGAGGAGGAAAGCAAAGCAGCGAAGGAGCCGACATATTACCACGGGGCTCGCGTGTGTGTAGAGGGCGTCTTGAACAGACGCTCGATTTTTTATAGTTTTCAAGAGCAGTCGAGAAATTCGGTCACGACGACTGACCCGGCGCTCGTGCAATGCGATACTACGAATATCACTAATCGTTCCATCGTCGTCCTGGTGTCATCGTGTGGGTGCGAGGCGTCGCGCGGGCTTCTCNGAATGCAAAAAGAAAGCTCCTTTGAATGGACAGTGTGTCCACGACGGGGATCGAACCCGCGGCCGCTTGATTAGAAGTCAAGCGCTCTATCCTCTGAGCTACGCGGACAGTCGATGAAAATCGGTCAACTTCTAGTCTGGGAATGATAGAGATATGTACGTGTGAGTTTTCATCGGTGAAAAAATATTCGGTTCCCTTTCAACTCCTTTCAAGCGCCGGTCGGCTGCTTTCAAGCGCTTTCAAAACGGATAGAGGCTGTCCACAGAAAGAAGATGGACCCTTCTTCACTGGCACGCGCGCGGACGAGGTTCCGCCATGAAGGCGATGATGATGGTGGAGTCCGGCATGGACCGTCACATCGCCACGTCGCCGCCCAGCAACGGCATCGCCACCGAGCACCTCCACCAGCGCCACCACCCCGACGCCAACGGCGCGACCGAGGCCCATCACGGCGGCACCCTGCTCGTGAACGAGGACGATGTGGACGACGTGACGTCCGGCGGGTCCGTCAAGACCGCTCGATCCCCGAGAGCCCAATCCGGCGGCGTCGCCAACCACCACGGCAATCCCTTCCTCGCGACCTTGTTCCTCGGCATCCTGGCCGTGGAGAACACGGCATCCATGCTCGCGCGACGATACGCAGTCGGGATCATCCGGCTCAAGTTCAGCAAAAACGCGGTGCTCGCGGTGAACGAACTCATGAAGCTCGCGTTCTGCCTCTTCATGACCACGCGCGACACTAAGGTCTCCGGAGGACATCCACACGGGGCAGGCATCAACAAGGCCACCAGGCGCAGGCGCGCACGCGCGCATCTACGATCCGTCGTCGCCGGATCACGCCCCATGGCCATCCCCGCCGTCGTCTACCTCGTCGTCAATCTCATCTCCTACCCCGCTCTGGAGCGATCGACGCGGCGGTCTTCACCGCGATATCGCAGCTGAAGGTCCTAGCCACCGCGTTCTTCGCGGTGCTCATGCTCGGGACGTCCATCAGCGGACGCAAGTGGCGGACGCTCACGGTCATGGTCCTCGGCGTCGTCTTAGTGTCGTGGGAGAGCGCGCCGGATGCCGACGGGTTGACGAAATCGAACAGCGGAGATTTCATCACCAGGGATTACTCCGTAGGGATCATGTGCGCGGCGGTGCAGACGGCGCTGAGCGGGTTCGGGTCCATATACTTCGAGATGATGCTCAAGCGTGGACGCATCGGGCCCCCCGATAATGTCGAGTCTGGGGCGGAGTTTTCGGTTTGGGACAGGAACATCCAGCTGGCGATGTACTCAATCGCGATATATTTACCGATGGCGCTGTTGGACGTGGGCGGCTTGAACATACTGGAAGGGTGGACGCCGCTGGTCTGGGGGATCGCGTGCCTCCACGCGTCGGGCGGCGTCCTCGTCGCGCTGTCCGTGCTCTATTCATCGAGCGTGACGAAGACTGTGGCGGTTTGCGCTTCGCTGGTGTTGACGACTGTGATGGGAAATCGGTTGTTTGACGCTCCGCTCAACGGGGCCATCGGGTTGGGGTGTGCGGTGGTAGTGATCAGCGTGTTTGGGTACAGGGACGACTGCGAGGTGGAGGAGGAGCTGCGGCGGCTGAGGCACGAGGGCGGGCTGGGGTTCCACAGGAGTTGAGTTTAGTTTGGCGTATACAATCATACGATAGCGGCGCTTGAAAATCTGAAACTTTTACGAGTGTTTTTTTTCCAAAGTGACGTCTCGTTTGTGACGAGTCGTCTGAGCCACGAGCACTCGTTCGTTCGCGCGCCCTACGCGTGCATCGTGAGGCCGGGCATGTCTCTCGCGTGTTCTCAAGATGCGTCGCCGCTGCATGCGGCGGTGCGCATGAGCGATACGGCCGCGATACGCGCGTACCTCGACGCACATCCCGAGCAGGTCGACGTCGCGTCGACTTCGTCCGGGCACACTCCTCTTCACGAGGCGGTCGCCGGGACCAAGTGCCTGGCCGCCGCGAAGCTGCTGCTGTCGAAGGGTGCGGATCCGTGCGCGGTGGATCCTCGGGACGGGGGCATGGCGCCGCTGCACCAGGCGGTCGCCAACGGGGACGAGTGTGAGCCCATCGCAGTCCTTCTCCTTGGCGCCGGAGCTGACGTCCGAGGAAAGACCGCCGCCGAGGGCCTCACCCCGCTTCACCTCGCGGCCCGAGGCGGGCACGACGCGCTCGCGCGGCTGCTCATCGCGCGCGGCGGCGACGTCAACGCGCGCGCGAACGACGGACGCACCCCGCTGCACCTCGCCGCCAAGCACGGGCGCGAGAACACGGCGAAGATCCTGCTCGACAACGGCGCCGACGCCAAGGCCAAGGATAAAAAGTTTCTCACAGCCGACTACGAGGCCGCCAAGGCTAAGCATCCCCGCGTCGTGGAGCTGATCCTCGGGCCGAAGGACGAACGGAAGACGCCGGCGCCGAAGAAGAAGCAGAGGTCCGAACGGAAGAACCGGTGATCCATGAGAGGCGATCCATGGGAGAGAGAGAGAGAGAGAGAACGAGCGGCGACGGTGGCATAGATGAATACAAATTACAAAAAAGGAAGTCAGCGCGGCGTCGCGTGTTTGTTTTTAGCCGGTGTTCTGCATGCCCGCGGCGATGCCCTTCATGGTGATGATCAGCGTGTCCGACACCGCGGCGTGGTAGTAATCCTTGGACACGTGCAGGCTCAGCATCTGCTTCGCCCACGGCATGACCGGCACGTATCCCTTCGTGTCAACCTTTCCATCCTCGATGTCCCGCAGCCGCTTCAGGTTCTCAACCTGGATGATGTTCAGCGGCGTGAGGTAGATGCTGCGCATCGCGAGCTTGTCCTTGAGGGTGTTGATGCTGCCCTGGCCGCCGTTCGTGGTCTGCGACGTGAGCAGGTCGGGGTGCTCGGTCACCTCGAGCACGATGTCGACGGTGCTCTTCAGCGCCTGGCGAAGCTCCTCGCCGAATCCGTGGTATTTCTCCTCGACGAGCTCCTTCTCGTAGAGCCGCGCGACGGTCGGGTCCGCCTTGGCGAGGACCATCTCGATGAGGTCCATGGTGACGCGGAAGAACGGCCAGGTCCGGTACATCTCCCGGAGCGTCTCGAGCTTACCTTCCTCCTTGACCTTTTGGAATCCCTCCGCGATGCCCAGCCAGACGGGGAGGTGGAACCGTGACTGGGTCCACGCGAAGATCCACGGGATGGCGCGGAGCGCGGTGACGCCCGCGTTGCTCTTGCGCTTCGCGGGCCTGGAGCCGATGTTCAGCGCGCCGAGCTCCTGCCCCGGNGTGGCTTGCAGAAAGTAAGGGTTGAACTCGGGCGTCTTGAAGACGACGTCTCGGTACCGGTCGCAGGAAACCTCNGACATGGTGGCCATCGCGTGCCGCCACTCGTCGCTNGGCGCGGTGGGCGGCGATAGGGAGTGCTCAAGGGTCGCGGCGGTGTAGAGGTCCAGCGTGTGGAAGCAGTTCTCGTGCTCGCCAAAGTTTTGCTCGATGACCTCGCCCTGCACGGTGACCCGCAGGCGGCCGTTGATCGTCGCGGGGGGCTGCGACAAGATGGCGAGGTGAGAGGGCCCACCGCCGCGTCCCACCGTTCCTCCTCGGCCGTGGAACAGCGTGAGCTTGACGCCAAACTCGTCGCCAACCTTCGTGGCGTTCTCCTGTCCCTTCGTACAGCGCCCAGGCTGCGGCCATGCGGCCCGCGTCTTTACCGGAATCGGAGTACCCGATCATGACCTCCTGGTGGCCGTCGATGAGGTCGTGGTACCACGGGATGGAGAAGAGCCGTCGGAGCTGGTTCGGGCCCTCCACCAGGTCATCGAGCCTCTCGAACAGCGGCGCCACGCGGAGGAGCTGATCGATCTTACCCCCCATCTCGCGTTGGAGAAGCACGACGGCGAGGACGTCGGATGCGACGGTGGCCATGGAGATGACGTACGTCCCGAGGGACCCGGGGCACACAGCCTGGAGATGCGCGATCATCTTGAAGGTGTCGAGAACCTCGCGCACGTCGTCACTGCACTCCAGGTCGGGCGCCACGAGCGGGCGTTTGGACTTGAGCTCGGACACGAGCCACTCCGTCTTCTTCTCCTCGTCCCACTCGAGGTACGAGCCGAGGCCGATGTGCTTCGTGATGGCGTCGACGGCGTCGGCGTGGCGATCGCTCTCCTGCCTGATGTCCAGCTTGACCAAGCTCATGCCGAAGCAGTTCACCTGGCGGATCAGGTCGATGAGGTAACCGTCGGCGACGGCCGCGTCGCCAACCTCGATCAGGCTCTGGTGGCACGCCATCAACGGCTCCAGCAGCTGATCCTTGTCCCGGAAGATGGTATCGTCGTTGGGATCGAGCGCCTCAGCCTTGCCCATGATCACAGCCTGGAGAGCCTCGCGGGTGTTGAAGAGCTTGTCGCGAACCTGTTGACAAAACACGACGTCAGTCTAATAGCCCATATGATGACTAAAAAGAAACTTACCTCGGCGAGAACAACGCGGTACGGCTCCTCCATCGGGAGAGAACGCCAGAAATCCGCATAGTTGCGCTGCTTACGCATCTCTGTAGTGGATAGATAGGGGGTGATTGGTCAGTGTTTGCGGTTAGTGATTGGGTATTTGAGTATGGGTTGGGTATGAGTATGCCACCCACACGTCGCTCGTATGGGTATGGGACTCGAGGGAGACTACTCACCGTAGACGTGATCGGCGGTTTCCCTCTCGTGCAGCACCCGCGCACGCTCCCGAAACTTGTCGGTGCATCGCCACATGGACAACGAGAAGATGAGGTCCTGGATAGCCTTGAAGTACAAGTTCACGGCGGTGATGCGCGCGAGGTACACCACGTCGCGGGTACACGTGGCGGTCACAAACGGGTTACCGTCGCGATCGCCGCCCATCCAAGATGAAAATCTGTACACAAAACACGACGTCAGTCTAATTGCCCATACGAAAATAAAACCCATACGGAAATAAAAAGACACTCACCGCATGATGGAGTGCTCCATGGGGATGCGCGGTAAGCCTTGGTTGATGAGCGCGGAGTCGATGCGCCGTGCGAATTTCGGCAGGCCCTCGAAGATGGTCTCGTTGAAGTAGGAGAGGCCCGCGCGCATCTCATCCTGGGGCTTGGGCGGCGTTCGTCGGATCTCGTCGGTTCTCCACGCGGCTTGAATGGCCGACGCCATGTCGTCTAGGAGCTCCGCGCGTTCGTACCCTGAGAGGCGCGCGCGCTGCAGGTCGAGGAGCTTCTGTCGGACGGTGCCGAAGTTCTTGAGCATGGAGCGGCGTAGGGCCTGGGTCGGGTGCGCGGTGAGCACGAGGTCGACTTCTTGTTCGGTTATCGCTTTGTAGATTGCTTCTTTCGAGATCCCTTTGGCGACGAGGCCCTTGATGGCGCCGTTGGTGGTCTTGGCGGGTCCGCGCGGGATGTCGTCGAGCCTCGCGTGCCTCTCCTCCATCGCGCTCGCGACGTGCTCGCTGACGTTGTGCAGGTTGAGCACGTTGGAGAACGCGGACGCGAGCATCATGGTTTCCTCGTTCGTCAGCGATCCGAGCTTGGTGGTGAGCGCGTCGAAATCGGACTGCGCCTGCGACTCGTGGAACTTCTCGGACAGGTCGTAAACCTCCTTGAGGGACTGGAAGAATTCCGTGCCGGTGGTCTCTTTGACGATGCTGAAGAACAGCGCGCGGATCAGGTCGTCGGACTCCTGTAGCACCTGGTGGTGATCGAAGTGAGTCGTCTCGCCGGTGCCCGCGAGGTACTGCGAGCCAACCACGGCTTCCTTGATTGCCTCATCCTTTATCACCTGCTTGGGCATGGCGACACGACCGTTGGCGGATCGAAGATGCCTCGGGTGGTATTCCTCGGCGCGGGTCTCGCCGCCGGGAGTGTGTGCTGCGTGCCGAGGGGCGCGCGACGCTTTGGCTGAAAGGGCGGCGCTTCGTGATTGAAAAAGGACGGGAAAACTTTTTCAAAGAGGGGGTTCGGGAGAAACAGAAAAAGAATCTTTTTTTGTCGGTGTCCAACGGTGCGGGGACCAATCCAGTTTGCGGTTTAAAAGCCAGATATTTTCAGCTCGGCAACCCCCGTTCCTGGGTGAATAGTCATACAGCCCTTTTTCCCGCGTTAGATGTAATGGGAGGGGTACGGGAGAACAGACAGGTTTGTGAGTTTTGGCAGTCGAGATGAACTTTTTCCTTTTCCAAGCCCTACAACCTGAAGAGCCTTCCCCGATTGC
>JGI24539J26755_10001336_pt1 | contig 11404 bp, 13 predicted proteins | sample NorSeaMetagenome_2_FD_26755 | JGI IMG/M metagenome (IMG submission 26755)
GATAATCCCTTAATATGAACATTTACTGTAACATTGCCATCTTTAAATTTTTCTTCACTGCAAGCTAAAAGCAGTATTGAAAATATGGATAATATAAATAGTGCTTTCTTCATGTGATTAATTTATTTTATTAATGAGGTGTTTAAATAATAGAGTTAATTTTGGTTGAGCATTCATAGCAACNGAAATTATATCCTGAAGATTAACAGGTTTGATTTCACCATAGCATATGTCTGTAATAATAGAACATGCAAAACAGGGNAGTTTCATATGCTTTGCGGCAATAATTTCAGGAACAGTACTCATTCCAACAGCACTTGCTCCAATAATACTAAGATACTTATATTCAGCAGGTGTTTCTAACATAGGTCCGGGTAAACCAACATAAACTCCANTTTTAACGTCTAGATTATTTTCTTTTGCAATCTCTTCTGCTGCATAGATTAAATCTTTATCATAAGGTTCACTCATGTCTGGAAACCTTACCCCAAGTTCATCTATGTTTTTCCCAACCAAAGGATTTCCAGGGAATTGATTAATATGATCATTGATAATCATTAAATCACCTTTCTTAAATTTAGGATCTAAACCTCCAGCTGCATTTGAAACAAATAAGTTTTCAATACCTAAAAGCTTCATTACTCTAACGGGAAGTACTACTTGATTTAAATCATATCCTTCATAATAATGAAACCTTCCTTGCATTATTACAACAGGGATTTTTTCAAGGTATCCAAAGATTAATTTTCCTTTGTGCGTCTCTAGTGTTGATAATGGGAAGTGAGGAATGTTTTCGTAATCAATTTCGTGTGCTATTTTAACTTCACGAACTAAGTCACCGAGTCCCGTTCCGAGAATAACGCCAGATTTAGGTTTGAAATTATTTGTTTTTTCTGCTAAATAATTAGCAGCTTCTTTGATTTTATTGAACATGATCTATTATAGTTTGATCAAATGAAAGCTTTCCTTCGTTAGTTTTATGAAATTTAATTTCAATAGGTAGGTAAAAAACGGGAAACTCTTCAAGTAATGGAAAAAGTCTTTCGTCTTTCAATCTCATCGCATCCTTCTCTGTTGTGATTAAGATTTTATCACTCGATATTATTTCTTTGAATTTGCTTATAACTCTTAATATGTCAGAAGGTTTAAAAGAGTGATGATCTTTAAATTCTGATTGAATCACATCTTTAGACCTTAATTTAAGGTGGTCTATAAGAGGCTCTACATTTGCTATTCCAGTGAAAACATTTACTTTAAACATATTCATGTCAAAATATTTTTTTCAAATAGTGCTTTAGCACGATTGTTAAAAGGAATAATTTCTTTGTAAACAATGTAGCTGAAGAATATTTCCTGATGATGTTTAGGTCCAATCAATTCGGTTATTCTTCTGTGTTCAATAGGAGAGTATATATGCGGAGATTTACTGACAACAATTATATTTGCTCTATTTATTCCCGATTTCCATTCTCTTAATTCCCCAGAAGGAAGCATATATTGCTTGTCACCTACTGAGGAATAGTCTAGTAATACTAAATCCAAACTTGGTTTTATCCACCTGTGTTGAAAACAATCATCTAATAGGATAAGATCTGGCCCAATATCATCTTGAAGTTTTACAATACCTCTTCTCCTATCGCCATCTACTGCAACATTTATGGTCTTGAATTTGGAATGGAATTGCATTGGTTCATCTCCAATATCTTTAAAAGTAGACTTGCTATTGGCTAAGACAAATCCTTTTGATTCCCTTTTGTATCCTCTAGATAAAGTTGCTATTCTCTTAGTTTCCTCAAATAATCTAATTAAATATTCAACATGAGGAGATTTCCCTGTGCCTCCTACAGCAATGTTTCCTACTGAAATAGAATAAGTTTTAAATTCTTTAGACTTTAAAATTCCAGTATCAAAAAGGATGTTTCGTATTTTGGTGACTATACCATAGAGAAATGAAAATGGTAGCAGAAGAATTCGAACAATAAACATAAGGTAAAAATAAAATATTTTAGGAGTTAATTTAGCGTTGTTAGTTAATTGTTAATAAACAGAGGATGAATGTGAAAATTGATTTCACTTTAAACTTTATTTTCGTCTTATGATATTAAGAGAAGTAACTTCAATTTTGGAAGAGTGGGCACCATTAGAATATCAGGAAACATATGATAATTCTGGATTAATTATCGGTGATCCAAATACTAAAATNACAGGAGCTTTATTAACTTTAGACTCTACTGAAGATGTAGTTGAAGAAGCTATTAAAAAAGGAGCTAACTTAATAATNGCACATCATCCAATATTGTTTGGCGAGATTAAGCAGCTCAATGGTAAAAATTATGTTGAGCGTACAATTATAAAAGCTATTAAAAATAACATAGCAATTTATGCATGCCACACCAATTTGGATGCAGTAATAAATGGTGTTAATTCTAAAATAAGTGATAAACTTAGCCTTGTGAACAGATCGATTCTTAAAAAAAGAAAAGAAAATAATAAAGTTGGATCTGGGATGATTGGAGATTTAAAAACACCAGTTAACGAGTTAGAATTTTTAAATTTAATTAAGAAAGAATTCAAAGCAGGTTGCGTCAGGTANACTAGCTTGCTGGGTAAGGATGTAATGAGAGTNGCAGTGTGTGGNGGTTCCGGTAGTTTTTTGTTAGAGGACGCCATAAAAGAAAAAGCTGATGTTTTTGTTACAAGTGATTTTAAATACCACCAATATTTTGATGCTGAAAACAAAATTTTAATTGCTGATATTGGACATTATGAAGGGGAAATTTGCACTCAACAGTTAATTTATGATTATCTGAATAAAAAAATTACTACCTTTACGCTCCATTTTTCAGAGGTAAATACGAATCCTATTAATTATCTATAATTATCATGGCAAAAGCTAAAGAAATTACAGTAGAGGATAAGCTTAAAGCGCTTTACAAGTTACAATTAATCGATACAAAGATTGATAAGATCAAAATAGTAAGAGGAGAACTACCTTTGGAAGTTCAAGACTTAGCAGATGAGATCGCTGGTTTACAAACTAGAATAGACAAAGTTAACGAAGAAGTTACAGAACTTGAAAAAGGTGTATCTGATAAGAAAAACTTAATAGTTGAGTCTGAAGCATCTATTGTTAAGTATAAAGATCAGCAAAACAATGTTAGAAATAACAGAGAGTTTGATTCTCTTACAAAGGAAATTGAATTCCAAGAGCTAGAAATTGAATTGGCTAACAAAAGAGTTAAAGAAGCTAAAGCAAAAGTTCAGCACAAAAAAGATTCTTTAACTGAAAGCATTGATAAAATTGATGTTAGAAAAGAAGACCATACTATTAAGCAAAATGAGCTTGATAATATTGTTTCGGAAACAGAGAAAGAAGAAGAGAATTTAGGTAAGCTTTCTGTAAAAGCGGAAACTACCATTGAGGATAGATTAGTTGTTGCTTACAAAAGGGTAAGAGGATCTGTGAGAAATGGCTTAGCAGTTGTTTCTGTAGAAAGAGAATCTTGTGGTGGATGTTTTAATAAAATACCGCCGCAAAGACAACTTGATATTAGGTTAAGAAAGAAAGTTTTAGTTTGTGAGCATTGTGGTAGAATATTGGTAGATCCAGATTTAGCTGAAGAAGTAGCTGATAAGTTATAACATCAAAAAAACAATATAAAAAAAAGGCGCTAACATTTAAGATAGCGCCTTTTTTTATTGTTAAACTTTATTTTGCTATTCTTACTTTATTGTAAAAGTAACTAGTGAAATTGCAGTAGCTAAGGGAGAAAATTGTTTAATGGACCTAGCATTTTATTTTCGTTGTTTATTCGTATTTTTGTCAAGAGGATTATATTGAAAAAACGCAAAAATTATTCTGATCATGGCTAAAAATTTTACAACAAGAGCGAACGACTTTTCCAAATGGTATAATGAACTCGTAATAAAAGCTGATTTAGCACAAAATTCAGATGTTAGAGGTTGTATGATTATCAAACCATATGGATATTCTATATGGGAAAGTGTTCAACAAGAATTGGATAGGAAATTTAAAGAAACTGGGCATCTTAATGCTTATTTCCCAATGTTAATTCCAAAATCATACTTAAGTAAAGAAGCAAAGCATATCGAAGGTTTTGCTAAAGAGTGCGCTGTTGTAACACATACAAGATTAAAAACCAATCAAGATGGTGATGGAGTTGTTGTAGATCCATCTTCCCGATTAGAGGAAGAATTAATTATTCGCCCAACCTCAGAAACTATAATCTGGAATACTTACAGAGGTTGGATTCAATCTTACAGAGATTTACCAGTTCTTGTTAATCAATGGGCAAATGTAATGCGCTGGGAAATGAGAACTCGAATGTTNTTAAGAACTTCTGAGTTTTTATGGCAAGAAGGGCATACTGCTCATGCTACAGAATTGGAAGCTGTAGAGGAAACAAGAACNATGCTGGANGTTTATTCAGACTTCTTAGAAAACTATATGGCAATNCCTGTTATAAAAGGTGTTAAGACNGAAAACGAAAGATTTCCGGGTGCTGTTGATACTTTTTGTATCGAAGCCTTAATGCAAGATGGAAAAGCTTTACAGGCTGGAACATCNCATTTTTTAGGTCAGAAATTTGCAGAATCATTCGATGTTAAGTTTAGNGACAAGGATGGTCAATTAAAATATGTTTGGGGNTCTTCTTGGGGAGTTTCTACAAGGTTAATTGGTGGACTTAATTATGACGCATTCAGATGATGAAGGGTTAGTTCTTCCNCCTAAATTAGCGCCTATCCAAGTAGCGATAATTCCAATTTATAAAGGAGAAGCACAGTTAGAGGCAATTTCTTCTAAATTGAATCCCGTTATAAAATCTTTAAGAGATAAAGGTATAAGAGTTAAATTTGATGATAGAGATTCGCAACGTCCAGGTTGGAAGTTTGCTCAATATGAATTTCAAGGAGTTCCAATTAGACTTGCTTTAGGAAACCGTGATCTTGAATCAGGAAATATAGAAGTTGCTCGTAGAGATGAAAAAACAAAAGAAGTAATTTCTTTTGATGGAGTAGTTGAGCACGTTCAGGTCTTGCTTGAAGAAATTCAAAACAACCTTTTTACAAAAGCATTAAACTTTCGTTCAGAGCATACTTCAGATGCTGATTCGTACGAAGTGTTTAAGAAGATTATCAAAAATAAAGGCGGTTTTGTTTCTGCGCATTGGGATGGAACAGTTGAGACAGAGTTGAAAGTAAAAGAAGAAACTTCTGCTACGATTAGATGTATACCAATAGACTCTGATGAGAAAGCAGGTGTATGTATTTTCACTGGTAAACCCTCAAAACAGAAAGTACTATTTGCTAAAGCCTACTAAAATGGATGATAAAACCAAAAGAGCTAGTATTCTAGAGATTTTAAAAGATAAAGCGGTTGTTAAAAAAGATGTGTTTGAGAAGACGAAAAATGTATTTGATGATTTAAAAAAAGTCATTCAGGAATTCACTATTACTTTAGCAGAAGATATTAAAGTTTTAGATATGCCGCTTCAAGTTACTTCTCTTGAGAAAGGTAAATATGAAATCCGCTTAACAATCGCAGGTGATGTGTTGGTATTTATGATGCATTCTAACGTTTTTGATTTTGAGAAAACTCATAAAGTTCATCGTACCTCATATGTGAAAAGTGATAATGGGAATTCCTATTGTGGAATGATCAATGTATATAACTTTTTGGCAGACTCTTTCAAGTATAATAGAGTTAACGACTATGGCTATTTAGTTGGAAGGATTTTCGTTAATCAAGATTTACATTTTTTTGTAGAAGGACAAAAAGAAATGGGCTTTCTATTTAATGATTTTCAAAATGCTAAGCTTGATGATAAAGCAATGCTATCCGTAGTAGAGACTATCGTTAAGCATTGTTTAAGTTTTGAGCTATTTACACCCCCATACAATGAAGTTTCACATGTTAGCGTAGATCAAATTCAGACAGCAAGTACTATAATGAAAATGAAGACAGGTAAACGATTGGGTTTTCAATTTAATGCTGAGGAGGACCTTTTCTGAAATATTTTTCAGAAAATTTTGTCGGAATCAAAAATCGTTGTATATTTGCACTCCTCTAAATAAAGAGGTATTTTATTGGCCCGTTCGTCTAGGGGTTAGGACGCCAGGTTTTCATCCTGGAAACAGGAGTTCGATTCTCCTACGGGCTACTTTTAAAAATAATTATTGGGACTATTGTTCCCTATTGATTTATAGATTATGGCAAATCACGCTTCAGCAAAGAAAAGAATAAGACAAACGGAAACAAAAAGAGTTCACAACAAGTATTTTCATAGAACAATGAGAAATGCTTTAAGGGAAATTCGTGAAAATGAAGATAAAAAATCTGCTTCAGATGCTTTACCTAAAGTAACTGCTTTGATAGATAAAGTTGCTAAAATGAATATAATTCATAATAATAAAGCTGCTAACCTGAAAAGTGGACTTGCAAAGAAAATTGCTTCTTTAGTTTAATACTTCTTCATTAAAATATTTTAAAGGCTATCCAAACGGATAGCCTTTTTTTGTGTTAAACTATTTTGCTTCGTAATTCATCCATCATCCATCATCTGAAAGCTGAAGGTGGGTTTTTTAAGTAAGTTAGAACATTTATTATATAGTCTAGTGGCTCTAAATCCTATGTAATTTATTTATTGTCAATTTAAATATTAACGGGAATACTTTTAAGCTGACCAATTTAATTATTTACAAGTCTGTTTATTTACATTTTCTTTTAAAACGAGCGTATTATTTGTTGGGTTTTTTAGTTTTATGTAAAAAGTAATGGAAAACACTATGGGCTTAATAGCTCCAAATGATAGGCCAAGAGAAAAATTAATAGAGAAGGGAGTTGAGGTTTTAACAAATTCCGAACTTTTAGCAATAATTATTGGATCTGGATCTAAAGATGAATCGGTTATTCAATTATCTCAACGGATTTTATTGGCGTCAGATCACCAGTTTTCAGAATTAAGTAGGTTATCGGTTGAAGACTTCCAACAATATAAAGGAATTGGACAAGCTAAATCTGTAACGCTTTGCGCTTTATTTGAAATCTCTAGGAGAAGAAATAAAGAGAAAGTTACAAAAAAAATAATATCTGGAAGCAATGATGTTTATTTAGAAATGGCGTCATATTTAATGGATCTTAATCATGAAGAGTTTTGGGTAGTATATCTTACTAGATCTCACGGGATTATTAAGAAAGAAAGGATTAGTAAGGGGGGTGTTTCAGGAACAGTTGTGGACAGTAGGTTGATTATGAAAAAAGCTTTGCTTTTACTCGCTAGCTCAATAGTTCTTGTTCATAATCATCCCTCAGGCAATAGGAAACCTAGCGAACAAGATAAAATTGTCACTGAAAAAATTAAATCAGCATGTAAATTGTTAGAAATTAATTTAATTGATCACATAATAATTGCAGGAAATTCTTATTATAGCTTTGCGGATGAATTAATACTATAAATGAAAAAAATAATTACCATTATTGGAGCTAGGCCACAAATTATTAAAGCGGCAGCAATTTCAAGAGCGATTAAGAATGATTTCTCAGAGAAGCTCAAAGAGATTATAGTTCATACCGGTCAGCATTACGATGCTAAAATGAGCGGTGACTTCTTTGAGGAGTTAAATATTCCAGCACCAAATTATCAATTGTCAATTTCAGGTACACTTCAAGGTGCTCAGACTGGAGATATGATGCGTGAAATTGAGTTGGTTTTAGTCAAAGAAAAACCAGACGCAGTTTTAGTCTATGGTGATACTAACTCTACACTAGCAGGTGCTTTAGTTGCTGCTAAGCTTAATTTACCTGTTGTTCATATTGAAGCGGGCTTGCGGTCTTTCAATAAAAATATGCCTGAAGAAATTAATAGAATCACTACAGATCATTGTAGTGCGTTGCTTTTTTCACCAACTAAACAGGGTGTTAAGAATTTAATAGCGGAAGGGATTAGTCATGTAGTTGGAAAGCATGAGGTTTATCATTGTGGTGATGTAATGTATGATAATAGCTTATATTTTAATAAATTGGCATTAACTAAATCTAAAGTGCTTTTAGAGTCAGGTGTAATAAAAGGGGAATTTAACCTAGTGACTTGCCATAGGCCAAGTAATACTGACAATAAAGAGAATTTAGCATCAATTATAAATTCTTTAAGGGAGATCAATAAAATAGATGAGAAGAAAATTGTTTTTCCAATGCACCCAAGAACAGAAAAAATGATTGTTAAATTTTTTGGAACTGAATTTTTAAAAGATCTGAAAAGTGAATGGACTATATTACCGCCTGTATCTTTTTTAGATATGATATTACTTGAAAGTTCATCAAATATAATTATCACAGATTCGGGAGGAGTTCAAAAAGAAGCTTATTTTTTCTTTAAAAAAAGTATTATTTTGAGAGAGGAAACAGAATGGGTGGAAATTATAGAGAATAATGGAGGAATTCTTACAGGACCAAATGGTGATAAAATTATAGATGCTTACCATAATTTAAACGATTTGGATTGTACTTTTGAAAAAGTATTTGGTAACGGAAAAGCAGCAGAGTTTATTTGTAATAAAATATTAAAAGCGATTTAATGATTTACATTTTTACACATAAAGTTACGAGTAGGATTAAGTATGCTTTTAATTTAATATTTAAAGATGTTTTAAAAGTTGATTATAAGTTAATAACTTCTCGTGAAGAATTTACAAAGTTAGAAGGAGTCAAAATAGCTTATACTGTTAATCCAATTGAAGGCGTTTTTTTTATACAGAGTAAAAATTTACTTTTTGAATCGGGTATTAATGATCAAGAAATTAAGACTATTCCATTTGATAGGACAAAAGCTTTTTTTGGTTCTGGGAGCAGGAGTATGTTTCCTTTTGATATTTTTGCAGCATCATTTTATTTGGCCTCTAGATACGAAGAGTACCTTCCGCATAAGAGAGATATCTACGACCGATTTGATGCTGAGCAAAGTTTAGCTTATAACGAAGATTTTATTCATCAACCTGTAATTAATATTTGGGCTATTAAATTCTCTGAGGCCTTAAAAGATATATTTCCTATATATGAACCAACGAAGTCAGAATATAAATTCATAACAACAATTGATGTAGATAACGCTTATGCTTATTTAGAAAAAGGATTTGTAAGAACTTTAATGGGGTATGGGAAATCTTTATTAACTTTTAATTTCAATGATGCTTTAGCACGAACTAAAACTTTAGTCGGTTTTCAAGAAGACCCTTATGATACTTTTGAATATCAGAAAGGTTTGGTTGTAGATCAAAAACTAACTTTTATATATTTCTTCCTTTTAGGAGATTATGGAAGAAATGACAAAAATATTCCAATAAGTAGTAAGAAATTTCAATCTCTTATCAAATCCATCTCGGATCATTCAAAAATTGGAATTCATCCTTCTTTTGCTTCTAACGATAATTATAAGAAATTAGAGAAGGAAGTTGGAAGATTAAGTAAGGTTATAAATAGAGAAATTTGGAGAAGTCGACAGCATTTTTTAAAACTTAGACTTCCAGATACTTATAGGAACCTAATCGAATTAGATATTACTGATGATTTTACTATGGGATATGCATCTCATTATGGTTTTAGAGCTGGTTTATGTACGCCATTTCATTTCTATGATTTAGATTTAGAATTGGAAACATTACTTAAGATCCATCCATTTGCGATAATGGAAGGAACCCTTAAATATTATCTAAAAATAGGACCTAAACAAGCAATGCCTCACTATAAAAGGTTAATAGATGAAGTTAGGATGGTAAATGGTGAATTCATATCTCTTTGGCATAACGATAGTTTAAATAATAGTGAATTGTGGAAAGGTTGGAGAGCTGTTTTTGAAGAAATGATTGCATACGGTAGAGAATGATTCTTAAATCAAGATCAAATATTAACGATGTACTTTGGGATAATTGCATAGCAAATTCCATTAACTCATTGGTTTATGCTAATACATGGTATCTGGACGCCATGGCAGAAAGTTGGGATGCTTATATTTGGGGAGATGAATTTATTTACACAGCTGTTTTCCCTATCCCTAATAAAAGTAAGTTTGGGTTGAAGTACATTTACCCTCCTTTTTTTATTCAACAATTGGGCTTGTTCTCTTTAGATGACAATGTTGAAGAATATACAAAATTAGTGCTTGCTCAATTAGAGATAGATTTTAAGTTTACAGAATTAAACTTAAATTGGAAAAGTAATGTTGGAGATCGTAAAACAAATGTAATACTATCATTAAATAAGTCTTATGATTTTCTGTTGTCGGGGTTTTCAAATAATCATAAACGTAATCTTAAAAAAGCTCAAAAAACACTTTTTAATTACAAGTCTGATGTTAAAGTAGACTCAATAGTTCACACATTTAGAAATAATAAAGGTGCTGATATTTTAACATTAGAAACCAACGATTATAAACGTTTTATAAATCTATGTTCAGTAGCTGATAGCAAGCAACTACTAATTACTAGAGGATTGTATAGTAATGATATTTTAATAACAGGAGCCGTTTTTATGAAATTTGGCAAAAGGTTAATTTTTCTCTTTTCAGGTAATTCTCCTGAAGGGAAAGCTAGCAGTGGATTGTTTAATTTATTAAATTTAGTAATTAAAGAGTTTGCAGACTCTGATATGNTATTAGATTTCGAGGGTAGTACGAATAAAGGANTAGCAAGATTTTATAAAGGATTTGGAGGGGANGAGGAGTGTTATTATTTCTACAAGAAAAATAATTTACCAAAAGTGCTTAAATGGCTGAAAAAATGAAAAAATTCACAATAGTTATNGCGCGTCACGGAAAATCTTCGTCTATTACGGATGCTAAATCTGATTTNGAAAGAGCTTTAAAANCAAGAGGTGTAGAAGAAACTCGTCATGTNGGAAGTTCTCTAAAAGANATGCTGGAAAATATTGATTTAGTGGTTTCAAGTTCTGCTGTTAGAGCAAAACATACAGCAGAAATTCTTGCCAAAGAACTCGGGTATTCTAAAAAAGAAATTCAATTAGAACCTAGTCTATATGAATCGGGGTTAGATGATGTGCTTTTAGTTTTGAAAAGTATATGTTCATCAAATAAAAAAGTTTTATTAGTTGGGCACAACCCGACTTGGTCAGATCTAGTTAATTTGTTTCAACCAAAACCTACAGATGTATTAAGAACATCTGACGTTGCGGTAATTACATTTGAAATACCTGGATGGGAGGCATTGCATCCTATGAGTGGAGAGTTATTATATATTGGTAAATTTGACGAGCATACTACTTAAAAATGATGAAAATTAAGGTACCTACAAAATGGATTAATAGAGATATTAGTTGGCTGAGTTTTAACGAAAGAGTTTTACAAGAAGCTGAGGATCCTAATAGTCCGCTTAT
>JGI24539J26755_10001337_pt1 | contig 11401 bp, 8 predicted proteins | sample NorSeaMetagenome_2_FD_26755 | JGI IMG/M metagenome (IMG submission 26755)
AAACAACTCTATAGCTTTGAATCTGTAATCAGACTTGGAGGCTTTACAAGTGCCAGTAAAGAGCTACATATCACTCAGCCTGCTGTTTACATGCAGGTTCAACAATTACAAGAAAATATTGGTACTAAATTGTTCGATATCAATGGAAAAAAAATTAGCCCAACCTTTGTAGGCAAAAAAATTTATAAAACTGCTCTTGACACCATTANCTCTCTTGAAAGCTCTAAACTTGAAATTGATGAAATTTTAAAACCTGACTCTGGACACCTTCAAATAGCAGTTGCGACGACAGCAAATTCGTTTATTAGCGCCTTACTTGCAAAATTTAAAAAAGCTTTTCCAAAGATGACCTTTTATATTGATGTAACCAATAGACAATCACTCCTTGATAATCTTAAAAATAATAATGCTGATCTTGTGATTATGGGTGAGCCACCAAAAAATAGTCCCTTAACTTCTCAAGCTTTTATGCAAAACCCCTTGATTGCTATTGCCCATCCTGAGAATGAATTACTCAGTAAAAAAGATATATCAATTAAAGATTTGTCTCAGGAAACTCTTCTTACTAGAGAAATTGGATCAGGCACAAGAATTACAATTGAAAGATTTACAGGTCTAAATTTTAATTCTGATATTCAGATTAATTCTAATGAAGCAATTGTTGAAGCTGTTCAAGCTGGNTTAGGAATTGGGTTTGTGTCGATGCATTCTGTCAATCTGCAACTTAAAAATAAAATCATTAGACAGCTTGATGTAGAGCCATTCCCTATCATAAGACAATGGCACATTGTTCATAATGCCAAAGCTGAATTATCTCCAATTGCTAGAAGGTTTAAACAGTATATTATTGATAACACAAAGAATGAAAAATATCTTTAAGAATTAACTACGGTACTCTGCATTAATTTTTACATAGTCGTATGAAAGATCCGTTGTCCAAACACTTTCAGAAGTCTTTGCATCACCTAAAGCAACACTAATAGTAATCTCAGGTTTTTGCATTTCACTAGTGCCAGATGCCTCTGAATAGTCATTGCTAACCTCTCCAGAAGAAATAACTTGAAGATCATTTAAAAATATATCAATATTATTAATACTCAAGCCATCAATTTTTGATCGCCCTACTGCAGCCAGAATTCGGCCCCAATTTGCGTCACTTGCAAATAGTGCTGTCTTAACTAATGGTGAATGAGCAACCGTATATGCGACTTCTAAACAATCTTTATTAGAATCTAATCCACCCACTTTTACTTCTACAAACTTAGTTGCACCCTCTCCATCCCTAACAATCATTAAAGCTAACTCTTTTGTTAATTCATTAAGCGCCAATTGAAATTCATTTTTACAATCTTTGAGCTGGACATCAGATTTATTGGTAGCGCTCAGAGTACAGGCATCATTTGTTGACGTGTCGCCGTCTACTGTAATGCGATTAAATGATTGATTTACTGCAATTGTTAAACAATCTTGTAGTTCTTCTGAGGATGCATTAATATCACTCACTATAAAACTAAGCATTGTTGCCATGTCTGGCCTAATCATTCCAGAACCTTTTGCAATCCCAGAAAGAGTGACAGTATTCTCACCAACTCTAAAAGAAGTAGAATATGACTTTTCAACTAGGTCAGTTGTCAAAATTCCTTTGGCGACAATCCTAAGGCCGCCTTTAGAAAGAGAACTTACAAGAAGATTTGCATTATTTTTAAATGCATCTATAGGTAACAATTCACCAATTACGCCTGTTGAGAAAGGCAGTACCTGTTCAGGCTTAATAAGAAGTTCTCGGGCTAAAATTTCACATGATTCAAATGTGTGCTCCAGTCCTTTTTTACCGGTGCCAGCATTAGCATTTCCACTGTTAATTAAAAGCGCCTCTACATCAGAGTGTAAGTGGTTTTTTGCAACTATGACTGGTGCAGCACAAAAGATATTTTGCGTAAAAACAGCAGCAGTTTTACTTCCCTTTACAAGTGAGATTAAGGAAAGATCTAGTGCATTATTTTTCTTTATCCCTGAGTAAACGGAGGAGCATTTAACACCTTGAACTTCAAGTAAATCAATACTCATAAAAAGAATTTTAAAATGTAATTAAGATTATTTTACCTAATTCAATTAAAGCCTTCTCTTAATTAAATTTTCAGGTTACTGACTTAATATTTCTTGTTATCAAGTTTATTAAAAAGGAGCATAATAATTGCACCAAAAAATACCATCATTAGAGCTGGAATAGCAGCCCTCTCATATAGCCCTTCAGAGCTCAATTCAAAAACCCTTATGGCAAGCGTATCCCAACCAAAAGGCCTTAAAAGATAGGTAGCTGGAAGTTCTTTCATAACATCAACCGCGACTAACAAGCCTCCAGCTAAAATACCTGGCATCATCATAGGTAGATAAACATCTNTGATTAAACGAAGCCTAGAAGCNCCTAATAATCGAGCACTTTGTCCATATACGGGCTTGATTTGCTCACTGGAGGCACTAGTAGAATTAAAAGCAATTGCCATAAATCTTGATACATAAGCAAATAGCAGCAAAGAAACAGAGCCAAAAAGAATATGGTTTATTGATGAACCGCCAAGATAGATACTAATTAATGAGATGTTTTGAACACCATACAGCAAGCCAACTGCCATCACTGAACCTGGTAATGCATATCCAAGAGTTGAAAATCGAATCAGTAACTGCAAGCCTTTACTCTCTGACTTTCGTCGACTAGGAAGTGCCAATACTGTTGCAACAAAAACCGTTAAAACGGTTGCACTGAGTGTCAAAATTCCACTGGATACAAAATAGTCAAAATAGCGATGAGTCCATTCAATAGAGAATAATTCAGCACTCCAAATTAATATCTGAAGTAATGGCATTGCAAATGACAACATAAATACACCAAACACAAAAAAGAAGATTAGCCAACCAATAGCTCCATTTGCATAATAAGCTTTAACATTAGATACATCAGAAGAATAATACTTAGCACTTCCTCTTGCTTTTCTTTCAAAATAGATAAGAAAAAAAGATACAAGAACCAACAATGAGGCTAATTGAGCGGCTACCTCAATTGAACGAAAATCCCCCCATGCTGAATATATTGCAGTTGTAAATGTTGAATAGTTAAATAATGAAACAACTCCAAAATCTGCTAATGTTTCCATCAAAGTTACCAATACGCCGGCAGCAATTGCAGGCCTTGCAAGTGGAACAGAAATTCGCCAAAAGACTCTTAAAGGTTTTGCTCCTAACATTTTACCAGCTTCGATCATTTGCATCTTTTGACGCTTAAATGAGGCTCTTGCCATCATATAAACATATGGATAAAAAACCAAGACAAAAGTCAAAATTATTGCCCAGTATCCTGAACGAATATCAAAACCTGGAATCCCTAAATACTCTCTCAACCATACTTGAGCGTAACCCGAATAGTCAAACACACCAAGATAAACGAAAGCTAAAACATATGCAGGGATTGCAAAAGGAAGAAATAGAGCCCACTCTAGCCAAGCCCGGCCAGGAAACTCCACCATAACAACAAGATATGCCAATATAGTTCCTAAAATACTCACCCCAATTCCAACACCAATCAACAGAATCAAAGTTGAAGTAACAAGGTCAGGTAGTAATGTCTGAGCAAAATGTGACCATAAATCTGTGCCAGGCAAAAGCCATGCNGAAGAAACTACAAATATGGGAAGAGCAACCGTTAAAGCAAGCAGACCTATTAAAAAATTTGATTTNATAAAAACCTTTTTCATTAAGACAAGGATCGAAAAAAGTATTCTATTTTAATAGAAATTATCCAGAGCTTAGATAAAGCCCTGGATAAAGTTAAAGTTCTTCTAGAGTTTTTATTTATATCCCAACCTTTGCATTAATTTAACTGCATCAGCTTGCAATATACCAGCTATGGAAAGATTCATCTTGTCCTGCTTAAAATCACCCCATGAAGAAACAATTTCATCAGAATCAATATTTTGATTTGCAGGATATTCTTTATTGAGAGAACCATAAATTGCCTGAGCTTCAGCTGAAGACAACCATTCCAGTAATTGAGTTGCACCAGAAGGATTTGAGGCATGCTTAGTTATACCAGCGCCAGAGACATTAACATGAACGCCTGTAGTTTCTTGGTTTGCCCAAAAAAGCCTCACAGGAGCATCTGGAGTTTTCTCAATTAATCGCCCAAAGTAATAAGTATTGACTAATCCAACATCACACTGGCCTGCAATTATTGCATCCATAACATGAGAGTCTTTTGCATTNGGCACTGCTGCTAAATTATTTACCCAGCCACTAATTATTTCAGAAGCCTTNTCCTCACCTTGATTATNAATAATTGAGGCAACCAAAGACTTTGTATAAATCTTTTTACTGGTTCTCAAACATAGCCTTTGATTCCAAATACTTGAAGCCAAGTCTCCATAAGTAGATAAATCAGCAGGCTTAACGCGATCAGTACTATAAACAATTGTTCTCGCTCTAACTGATAGTCCTGTCCATAGTCCATTTGGATCTCTTAAGTAAGATGGGATGTTGCTTTTAATAGTTTCAGTACTAACACTTTGAAAAATATCCTGAGTACCAGCATACCAAAGATCTCCAGCATCAACTGTCATAAACATATCTGCTGGCGTGTTATGCCCTTCCAACTTAAGTCTTTCTATTAGGTCACCCCCACTTCCAGTTAGATAATTTACTTCTATGCCTGTTTTTTTTGTGAATTGTTCAAAAAGAGGCTTTATCAAATGCTCTTTTCTTGAACTATAAACTGTGACCTCATCCGATGCAGCCTGAATCTGAGTGACAGTGCCCATTAAGATTGTTGAAAGAGTTAAAGAGAGAACGATGGAGCGCTTTATATTCATTGCTTTTTCCTTGGTTAATTAAAAGTAGTTGTTGTTTTTATTTCAAATGATAATCATTATCATTTGCGAATGATACACAATATCAAACAACAAGCAACTGTTTTTTTTCAATTTTTCCAATTTTATCTGCAAATACTTCCGCTTCCTTTTCATCATGAGTTACAAGTATTGATGTGACTGACTTCTTCTTTAGTATATTTCTAACATCCCTAATAAGTTCATCACGATGAGATTTGTCAAGGCTAGAAAAAGGCTCATCAAGTAGTAAAAGTTTGGGTGAGTTAGCCAATGCCCTTGCTAGAGAAACACGCTGCTGCTCTCCACCAGACAGCTGATGGGGGTACTNCTTTTCTATTCCACTAAGACTTATTAGTTCTAAAAGTGAGGTAACTTTAAGACTTTTTTCATCTTTAGCAAGGTGATCTATTCCAAAACTAATATTTTGAAAAACATTCATGTGTGGAAATAGTGCGTAATCTTGAAATACCATTCCAATTTCCCTTTGTTCAGGCCTTACTGAATGAATGCCGCTCATACTAAGATCCTTCCCATCTAGAACTACAGAACCATCCTTAGCTTTCTCAAGGCCAGCAATAAATCTCAGCGCAGAGCTTTTTCCACTGCCGCTATCGCCTAATAGAGCAAAAATATCGCCACTTTCTAGATTAAGATTGAATCCATCTAGGACATGATTTACGTCAAATGTGATTGACAAATTACTTACACTTAGCATTTTTAAATACAAATAATAATGATTCTCATTATTATATAAGAGTAATTCTATAAATGTAGATAATATATCTAGACTTAAAGCCTACTGAATAATTGGTAATTCAGCCGCAGCTCGAATACTGAGCCACTCAGGTCCATCCTCAGTGATAACGATGTTTTCCTCATGAACCATCTCTTTTCCTGGAAGGAATGCCATACCTGGCTCGAGTGTTAGTACAACTCCAGGCTCAAGAATAGTATTATCACTCTGCGTATTGGAGGGCCATTCTGTTAGCTGCATGCCTAATCCATGACCTAACCTTCCAACAGTGTTTCCTAGTGCGCCGCCTTTTTGAAGAACATCATTCATTGCATTGAATATATCTGAGGTAGTATTACCTACTTGAGCAGCATTAAAGCCAGCCTCAGTCGCCTCATAGGTTACCCTGTATGCTTTTTTGGCTTCATCACTTATTGACCCAAAGGCATANTTTCTGTCAAAGTCACAATANTAACTATCAAANACTGAACCAGTATCAATGATAAATAAATCGCCCTCTTCTATGATCTTGTCCGTTGGACCCATAATGATTGAGCCATACCCTTCTTGTCCTGAACCAGAAACGATATAGGGCGAGTCATCGACCCCTAATGACAAAAGATGCTGTTTAAAGCGCCTACAATTTTCTTGCTCACTTTCACCAGCACGAAGAAAGCCCTCTAAATCAATAAAGCCTTGAGAAGTAATCTGACATATGTGTCTAATTTTAGCTATTTCTGCCTCTGACTTGACAAAACGAACTTTTCGCATGATTGTGTTAGCATCCTTGATTTCAATTCCTCTAAGATTGCTAATTAAAAACTCATAGTCTTCTAAAGGCATTCGTAAAGTACTTTCCAGAGTTTTTGGGACACCCAACGACTTATGATTCACCATTAATGATTTAATCGATGCCAGAAGAAGGCTAATGCCGTCATCATCAGGATTGGGAGACATCCAAGTCTGGATATCATCGATCCAAGTTCCCTTCATTCCAGACTCACCAATTGTTGGAATAATTGCTTTTGGTTTGCCAGTGCTTGGTATTAAAACGNACCAGGGCCTCGTTGGACTTTGAAAAAATTGAGATTTAAAGCCAGTGTAGTACTCTATATCGACCTGCGTAGTCAATAAAATTGCATCCATCTTTGCTTCAAACATTAACTTTTGAATCTTGCCGAGTCTATTCTCATATTCAGCAATTTCAAATCCTCTTTTAGGAATATTCATTTTTTCTCCATTAGAAACTAGGGGGCACTTAATACTTGTTCGGATGATCTTCCAACTAATTGTTCATACATTTCCTCATCAGTGTCTCCCTCTGTTCCAAAAAAAAGAATTTTTGAATTTTCATTAATCATTAACTTTGATTTAAGGTCACTATCATTGCAAGCAATAAGAAAACCAGCTAAACCCGTTACAGCAGATTCACCTGCCACAATAGGCGTTTCTCTATTAGCTAACAGTTGCATTGTTTTAGGAATAGACTCATCTGTAATAGTCATGAAATGTGAGGTATAGCTTTCCAGTATAGACCAAGCCAATACTGAAACTTCTCCGCAAGCAAGCCCTGCCATAATAGTATCTAATTCACCATGCACTGCAGTTGGCTCTCCATTAACAGCACTTTGAAACAAACAGTCCGCATTAACGGGCTCAACGACTATAAATATTGGTGGACACTCGAGACTTTCTACNAAAAAAGAGACTACGGCTGATGGAAAACCTCCAACACCTCCCTGAAGAAACACATGNGTTGGAGTTTCACCCATTTGTTTGAGAGCCTCATCAACCATTACAGTGTAGCCCTGCATCACATCCTTTGGGATGTCTGTGTAACCTTCATAAGAAGTATCAGATACGACAGTNTAGTTATTAGATTCAGCAACTTCAGCAGCAATTCGAACTGAGTCATCATAGTTTCCTTTAATTCGATTCACTAGGGCGCCATATTTGGCAATCGCTTTTTCTCTTCCTATNCTCACATTTCTATGAATATAAATCTCACAATTACAACCAAACTGCTGNGCTCCCCATGCAACTGATCTTCCATGATTTCCATCTGTTGCACAACAAACTGTAAATTTTGATGTTTCTTTTTTATAGACTCCAGAAATTAGGTCTGATGAATTCGCATCAATGCCAAGCTCTTTTAATTTTTTTATCAAAAGGTTTGCAACNGCATAGGCACCGCCTAAAGCCTTAAAACTTTTAAGAGAAAAGCGTGGATTCTCATCTTTATATAGAATCGATGTCACACCAGTGTCTTTTGCCATATCAGAAAAAGAATGCAATGGAGTCGGTTTGTAATTATCCCAAGATGTGATTTCCTTATTTGCAAGCTCGAAGCCCTTTAAGCTAAGAATGTGTTGATGCTTATAATCAAAATTCTTCGCACTTGGATTTTTAAAATGCGAGAACGATAATGAAAAGTCACTGTAGCTTTTTGTCATAATATTTTTTAGTCCTTTGAGAGGCTCAAATTGTACCTTATACCTCAGAATTGTTGTTTTGTTTTAATTGTCTTTTTTCGATTGTAATTGAAGCAATTGCCACCAATATTACCCCGATACCTTGTATGAAAGTGATAGCATCTAGGTAAGCAATAAAACCAAAGATTAAAACAAGTAGTGGCTCAGTGTAACCAATGTTTGCTGTTCTGACTGGACCGTACTTTTTTACAGAGATGTGATAGAAAAGCATGCCAGTTGCAAAAAAAACGCCTGAAACAAGAGAAAGGATTAAAGCTTGATTACCTGGCCAGTAGAAACTTGTTTCATTTAAAAATAGGTATAGAAATCCAAGCGCAGGAATGAGCGTAGTATATTTGACAATCTCCCAATTCTTTAAGGCACTCATTTTTGGAGTAATAATCAAAATTAAAGAATATGAAATCGCTGAAAGTATCGCCAAAACTATACCAATAGCCATTGTGTAAAAGCCATCTTCACTCTGAGATATTGCAGCAATTCCAATTATTGCCAGCAAAAACATAAGTATTGTTGAAACATCTAGCTTCCTTCGGCTATTAAGTGAAACAATTAAATACGTAATTAAAGGATAGGTAAAAAGAACAACACTTGCTAAACCCACTGACATATATTTTACTGCTTCAACATAAAGCCAGGATTGAACGCCAAATAACAAAGACAGGATTAATACCCAGAGACCTAATTTTTGCTGCTTGATTTTATTGTATGAAAATAAACTTTTAGTTATAACTAATGACGTAAAAAAAGTTGTACCAAAACGAATAAATAAAAACAGAAATGCACTAACCTCTAAAGTATAAATGAGAGGAATCATGCTAACATTAAGCGCATAAAACAAGGAGGATAAAAGTGCAAAACGAATTACAAACATTTGGTCCTTATACAACATTAAATTAGAAATTTAATTTTATAAGATATATTTAATGCAAATTTAGTTCATTTCACTTCAAATTAAGGTTTTTTTTCCACTTTTTAAGCACTTTAGGATATCATTGCCGCTTCATTTTATTTAAAGGAGAAGAAATGAATTTTGATCAAAATTTAATAGCGCCTGGACTCGGTGTTNTAGGCTTGATTATCGTAGTTATTATCTATCAGTGGATAACAAAACAAGATGGTGGCAGCGGCGCCGTTAAAAAAATTGGTGAACAAATTCATATTGGCGCGATTGTATTTATGAAGCGCGAATATAAAATGCTTAGTATCTTTGCATTAGTTCTTTTAGTCCTTCTCTATATCTTCCTTGGTGCAGCTAGTGCATTATGTTTCCTTGTTGGAGCTGTAACATCTGCAACTGCAGGGTATATTGGTATGAATACAGCCACTATTGCTAACGTTAGAACAGCCCAAGCAGCTCATGACAAAGGAAGTGCCTCTGCTTTGACCGTAGCCTTCTTTGGTGGCTCAGTTATGGGTTTATCTGTTGCTGCTCTAGGTCTTTTAGGGTTAGGCGGATTATATTACTTTTTTGGCGCAGAGCACTCTGAAGCACTTCATGGTTTCGCGATGGGTGGCTCAGTTGTAGCATTATTCTCTCGTGTTGGTGGCGGAATCTTTACTAAGAGTGCTGATGTTGGCGCCGACCTCGTTGGAAAATTAGAAGCAGGAATCCCAGAGGATGATCCTCGCAATCCTGCGGTTATCGCTGATAACGTTGGAGATAACGTTGGTGATATTGCTGGTATGGGCTCAGATATCTTTGAGTCTTACTGTGGATCCATGATTGCTACAATTGCAATTGCAGCAACAATAGCTGTAGACTCACTTGGTGGTAATAGAAGTGAGCTTATGTTCTTACCTCTTGCCTTAGCATCACTTGGACTGGTTTGCTCAGTGATTGGAATCATATTTGTTAAGCTTTCTTCGAATAAATCCCCTGAATCTGCTCTAAGAAATGGAACTATAGGTTCAGCTTTATTATTCATCGTTACTTCATTCTTTTTAATTGACTATTTAGATGTCTCAAATAATATTTGGGCAGCTGTGTTAATGGGAAGTATTGGTGGAATTATTATTGGACTTGTAACCGAATACTACACTGCTGGAAAACCAATCAGAGACATTGCTGAATCAGGAAAGACTGGTGCTGCTACCGTTATGATTAAAGGATTGGCAGTTGGAATGCAGTCTGTAGTCATTCCAGTTCTAATGATTTGTGTCATTATTTACGTCTCTAATCTTTTTGTTGGTTTATATGGAGTAGGTATTGCAGCTATTGGAATGCTTGCGACTGTTGGCATGACTATGGCTATTGATGCTTATGGGCCAATTGCAGATAATGCTGGCGGCATTGCAGAAATGGCTGGCCTTGGTGAAGATACTCGTAAAATTACTGATTCACTTGATGAGCTTGGTAATACGACTGCAGCAATTGGAAAAGGTTTTGCAATTGGAGCAGCTGCACTTGCAGCCCTTGCAATTATCACAGCATATACAGAAACTGTTAGCGCGAACAAAGTAGACTTTTTACTTCAGCTCAACAGTGCTGAAGTATTAATTGGTTTATTTATTGGTGGAACCATTCCATTTTTAATTGCTTCTCTTACAATGACTGCTGTTGGTGATGCCGCTTTTGAAATGATTGAAGAGGTAAGAAGACAGTTCAAAGAAATCAAAGGTCTGCTTGAAGGTAAAGCTGAGCCTGATACAGCTAAATGNGTCGATATTGCTACGACAGCCGCACTTAAAAAAATGATTCTTCCAGGTGTAATAGCTGTNGCTGCTCCAGTTTTAGTTGGCTTCTTAATTAGTCCTGAAGCACTCGGCGGAATGCTTGGTGGCGCCCTTCTTGGTTGCGTCCTAATGGCACTGATGATGGCTAATGCTGGTGGCGCTTGGGATAACGCTAAAAAGCATGTTGAAAAGGGTAACTTTGGCGGCAAAGGTACAGACGTTCACACTGCAACTGTTGTTGGTGATACAGTTGGTGACCCCTTCAAGGACACTTCTGGCCCATCAATGAACATTCTTATCAATGTGATGGCAATTGTTAGTTTAGTTATTGCACCGCTACTGTAAGAAATTAATAATTTCAGCCTCACTCAATGTGGGGCTGATCATTAATTTTAGTATCAAAAAACTTTCATTTATTTTTTTCTAAATACCGTGATAATTACTTTGTCACTGCCATGATCTTTATCTAGATTATTACCATAAACGCTTACTTCATGAAAGTTAGGCTTAGTTATACTTTTTTCAATCTCTAGAATTTTTTTATCAAATCCAGCTTTTTTATATAACTGATAATGAATTGTAAAAATAAAAAGACCACCAGACCTCGTGACTCTTAATAGTTCATT
>JGI24539J26755_10001341_pt1 | contig 11387 bp, 7 predicted proteins | sample NorSeaMetagenome_2_FD_26755 | JGI IMG/M metagenome (IMG submission 26755)
CTAAATGTATCTGAATTAGGTCGCAATAATTCTGCGGCGATCATGGCTATGGATCGTGCTGGTTGGAAATAGACTCTAGATCACCAGGCTTTAACTCTTCCAACCAATCTTCCGGCCGAGGCTGGCGTACCTATCTATTTATTGTGACGGCAATTATTGCTGTACCGATGCTAGTAATCTTCGCCAGTCTTCTCCAGCCCTTCTCCAGTGCCTGGCAGCATTTGTTTGATACGGTACTGACAGACTATATTACGAATTCTCTATTGCTAATGGCTGGGGTTGGCGTTGGCACATTAGTGCTTGGTGTCAGTGCTGCCTGGCTGACCGCAATGTGTGAATTTCCCGGCCGTAAAATTTTATCATGGGCGTTTCTCTTACCCATGGCTATGCCAGCCTACATTATTGCCTACACCTATACGGGAATATTAGATTTTTCGGGGCCACTTCAGACGGCGCTGCGAGATAATTATCAATGGCAATATGGGGACTACTACTTTCCAGAGATACGCTCTCTGGGCGGAGCCATTTGCATGCTTTCACTAGTGCTATACCCCTATGTGTACATGCTAGTTAGAGTGGCCTTTTTAGAGCAGTCTACAGCGGTACTAGAGGCCAGTCGCAATTTGGGTAAAAAGCCTTGGCAGACACTATTTCTAGTGGCGCTACCCATGGCAAGACCGGCTATCGTCGCCGGCGTTAGCTTAGCATTAATGGAAACTTTAGCTGACTATGGCACCGTTGCTTATTTTGGTGTCAGCTCGTTTACCACGGGTATTTTCCGGACCTGGTATGGACTTGGCGAACTGACAACGGCAGCGCAACTCTGTGCATTTTTAATGTTGTTTGTATTTGCTCTAATCATGGCTGAGCGCTGGTCCAGACAACGTCTTCGGTTTCATCATCATTCAGCACAGAAAAAGATGGTCCGCCTACGACTGAAGGGCTGGCGGTCAGCACTGGCTATATCAGTCGGTGGTTTAATTGTATTCTTAGGGTTTATTCTACCGGCGACGCAACTGGCCATTTGGGCATCGGTGGGCTGGCAAAAAAACATTAATGGCGACTTCTTTAGACTACTTTTTAATAGTTTCTCATTGGCGGCCATTGCCGCGATATGCTGCTTAATGGTCGCCGTATTTTTAGCCTATACCAAGCGCGCCTTCGCCACCCGTATGGAGCTTGGGGCTGTGGCAGTTGCCAGCCTTGGTTATGCCGTACCAGGTACTGTTATTGCGATTGGAGTACTAATACCTGTTGCTTGGCTGGATAACCAAATCGACTTTTTAAGTACCACCTGGTTCGACTATCCTACCGGTCTTTTAATCAGTGGCACTATTGGATTACTAGTATTTGCCTATCTTGTTCGCTTTTTATCCGTTGCGCTGAACACGGTAGATTCTGGGCTGACGGCTATTAAACCGAGTATTGACGAATCCGCCAGATCGCTGGGGGCGACGCCAAGCCGAGTGCTTAGTCGCATCCATTTACCCATATTGAGAACTAGCCTACTCACTGCACTGTTACTGGTCTTTGTCGAAGTCTTAAAAGAACTTCCCACCACACTCATCCTAAGGCCTTTCAATTTCAATACCTTGGCGGTACGCACCTATGAGTTAGCCTCTGACGAGCGTTTAGTCGATGCTGCCCTTCCCGCTCTAGCAATTGTTATAATAGGGTTATTACCGGTTTTACTCATTACCAAAAGTATCCTTAACGAGCGCTTCAGCAATGAATAAGCAATTAATATTAGACAACGTCACTGTTAAGTACGATGCGCTTGCAGCGGTTTCTGACGCGACATTCTCACTGGCTGAAGGTGAAATTGGTTGTCTACTGGGTCCCTCAGGGTGCGGCAAAACTACTTTACTCAGGGCCATTGCCGGCTTTGAGCCGCTGACATCTGGCACTATTAGTTTACATGGCGAGCACATCAGTACCGCTAAACGAACCCAAGCACCAGAAGATCGGGCGGTGGGTATGGTCTTTCAAGACTTTGCATTGTTCCCGCATTTGAATGTGCGTGACAATATAGCCTTTGGCCTAAATAAATTATCCTCAAGTGAAAAAAATCAACGAGTTTTAGAGATGCTCGACCTAGTTAGTTTAGTGAGCGTTGTAGAACGCTTTCCACACGAATTATCTGGCGGACAACAGCAGCGTGTCGCACTGGCAAGAGCGCTAGCGCCCAACCCTCAAATTTTATTACTAGATGAGCCATTCTCTAACCTTGATGCGGAGCTTAGAACTCAGCTTGCGGCAGAAATTCGTATCCTGCTGAAAAAAAATAAAGTGACTGCATTGCTTGTTACTCACGACCAGGATGAGGCCTTTGCAATGGCCGACAAAATTGCGCTACTCAATGCCGGTAAAATTGTACAGATTGACACTCCCTATAAGCTTTATCACAAGCCGGGAAGTTTATTTGCAGCAGACTTTATTGGCAAAGGTACTATTATAAATGTCGGTATTGATGCGGCAGGATTGCTCGGAAATAATCTCGGCAGTTTATCGATAAATGCCCTACCTGAAGACTTAGGCAACACGGTAAAGCTGCTTGTTCGGCCGGACGACATTGCCTATGATGAAAACTCAGATACTAAGTTGGCCATCGTATCTAAGTCGTTTCTTGGGCCCAACTATTTGTATGAATTAGCGCTAAAGGACGGCCAACGAGTTCCCTGCCTTACACACAGTCATATTGATATTCCGGTGGGTAACAAGTTACCGGTGCGCTTTGATCTCCGTCACGTGGTGATTTTTAATCCTGACTAGCCGTTCGCTAGCGGCTCTATCAATTCTGATCTTTCTTACGCTTTTTCAGTGCGGCCAATTGCCACTCGGGAAGTTTTACTCGCGTATCATAATCCTGATCCGGATCGTACTCGCTCATATCCTCGGCCACAAAAGTATTTAGTTTACTCAAAGCAGCTTTAAACCACCCGGTCCCAGTTTTTTTATCCGTCACGATCCACTCCCATTTCTGCCATTATTTTATCGTACAAAACGCCATATATAGTTTGCACAGCGTGAGCTTAATCAATTTTTCCTGAGCCCAAAAGGTTGGTCATAAAGATACATTTTACGATAAGTCTTTGGAGGCCGTTTTACAGCAAAAGTCTTTGGAGGTCGTAATCAGACATATCCTCAGTCATTACATTATTGGGCTTAATCAAAGTAGATCTAAACCATCCTTTTGGTGTTTTTTCATCTCACATAAATATTAAAGCCTCGGGGGAATTAAGTCATCGTTAGTCTTACGTGCGAGATCCGCTATAGGTGTTGACCAAAACCACACCACCTACAATTAAAAACAAGCCCAGAACAGCTGGCCACTTAAAAATATCGCCGCACAGAACGTGGGACATTGTAACTATAAGAAAAACTCCGACACAACTCCACGTAGCATAGACTACCGAAAACGGTATCACCTTCATGGCATGAGTGTTCCTGCAACCTCCAATAAAATGACGCTCATTAAAAATAGATAACTGATCAGGCTGCGTATCCCTTAATATAAAGAATTAACTCTAGGTTAGCCTAACTAAACAATTACTAATCAAGCAAGCAATAAAAAGCCGCCCAGAAGGCGGCTTTTTACTCAACTAAGTATCAATGCATTACTTGGAGGCTACAGATTCACTCTTCGAAAAACAATCGTTCTCTAAGTAATCTGTCATGGCCGTATAAAAGGTCAGTTTGTGGTTATAAGTTAATGTATTACTAAAATGATCGGCTCCATCTAACCATACAGACTTGAACTCCTTACCACTTTCTTTCATAGCAGCGATATATTCTCTAGCAGCTTTAGGGGGCGTCCTTTGATCAACCGTTCCATGAACAATCAACATAGGAATATTAACCTTGGCTACTTCCTTTATCGGCGAAATACTATCATCCCACATCGCCAATTGCTCGATCGCTCCAGCACCGCCGTATGCCATTCCATTTCGATAATAATTAACTTGCTGATTTATGTTTGGAACCGAGGCCCCTGCTATGACACATTGGTAGATCTGTGGCGTTCTAGAAGCTGCAATCAGCGCCGCATAACCTCCATAGGACCAGCCAAACATCATCATTCTATCTGGGTCGACCAGTCCTTGGTCAGCCAGATATAACGCTCCGTCATCTTTATCATCCTGCATCTGATAACCACCCTGGCCACCATTAATAAATGCAGTCGTGTAGAAATCCGTACCATAACCTTTGGACCCTCGATACTGTGGTCGAAGAACCATAAAACCCCGATTGGCGAGCAACTGAGACCATGCGTCAAAACCTAGCCTCTCTTGTACAAATGGACCACCATGAGGCATAACCACCAGTGGATATGGCGGTTCAGTGTTGGGTATAGTAATAAAGCCAGGAATGTCTCGACCATCACGCGCTTTGTAAGTGATCGCTTTGACATCGGCAAGTTGGTCACTTGAAAACTGAGGGTAGGTCGAACCAATGACTTGGATTTTCCCATCCTTGAGTAAATAGTCAGTACCAGGATCGCGAGGTCCACGGTTATTGATAAGCATAGTCTGCGGATCACGAGTACGTTCAATACTGATCCTATCGGCGTAAGGAATTAAGCTTTTGATCTGCTCATAGAGGGCTTTTTCTGCGGCATCAAACCACTCGTATTTAATGTCTCGGCCATCACGATAGGCGACAGCTGTAACTTCCTTTTCGTTAGTAAATATATTAGTGTGAAACAGATAGGAGCTGTCTACGTCCGAACGGCGATAGATAAGCTCCTCATGCTTTTGAGTATTTGGGTTATATGACCATAAACCGGTTTTATCATTGCCATTATTGGCCGATACGAGAAGATTACCAGGAGCTTCTGGATCAAGACCAATAGGGCGCCAACTTTCAAAACTATCCTGATGGAGTCGATGAATTATCTCCCACTTACTAGATCCTTTCTCTCTATAGTAGTACAGGTATTCATTTGTCGCAGCGTCATAACCGCTACCAAACTGGGGATCAGCATCCTTATCAAAACGAATTCCTTTGACCTCCCCTGCCGAGGAAGTAATCCGAGAGCGTCGCCCTGTTTTAATGTCATATTCATAATATGTAACGAAATACTCACTAGGTCGAAGTTTGTCTAAAGATCCACTTGAGCTTCGAGCAGAAATTAAAATTTTATTAGGCTTCGATGGAAGTGAGCTCACTATATTCAACCCACCTGTCTGTGCCTTCGTACTTTCACCAATCTTTTTCCAGTTATTCTTTTTAGGGTCTTTATTTAAAGTTAGTAATCCTAATGAATATTCATAGACACCCTGGTTCCAGCCATCAATTTTGTTTCGAACTTTAGCTCTAGCTGTGAATACGATCATGTCTTCTGAGACCCAATCGAGACCCACCATCTCCATGGGATCTGCATTCATTTTAAACGGCCTAGCGGAAAGATCATTTGTATCGTAAATCTCTAAAATAGGATTCCCTTCGTCAGTAGCAATCTTTAAAAGAGCTAGACGATTACCATCCGGAGATATTGAAACACCTTGCATGTCGGCTCGTTTTGCCCAAGCCTCAAGGGGATAGGGTTCGACTTGACTGGACAGCACTGGAGAAGACAGTGCCGCCGTCAACAACACTGAGAGCCCATAAATAATTCTTCTCACAATATAGATCCTTATTATAATAAATTGAGGTCCATCACTAAGGTTGTACTAAAAAAACCCCTTCAAGTTCGTTGAAGGGGTTGATCGTCATACCTGCCCTAACTGAGAAAAGTTAGAACTTATAACCAAAGTTAGCATATATAGTGCGACCCATCATGTTGTAGCCATATCCAATCGCCGCATTATTCTTAGAGCTGATTTCGGATCCATCAACCTGAGGCGGAGCTTTGTCAAAAAGATTACTCGCACCAACAGTGGCACTCCAATTATCTTCCTGATAGTTCAAAGATAAAGAATGGACCAGATAATCCTTGGCAAAGCCAACATCTCGACATAGGAGGTCTTGTTGCCCACCTAGGCATGTATCACCAGCGGTTCCAGTACCATTTGAATCATTGATATCACTAAATGGATCGATACCAGCTGGATCCTGATCCACAGCAGCAATGAAGTTGCTACGAAGTTGAACTCTCCATTTATCCCATGACACCCTTAATGTAGAGTTTGCTTTCCAGCTTGGGAAACCCCACTCCTCGGCATAGTTCTCAAAGTCCCGGTTGCCTTCGTCGTCAATAAATAGCGTAGAACGCTCAATGGAACGGTGCGCTGTTATGTCCCAAGCTAAGTCAAATGGCTTTTCAGAGATAACGATCTGATCAGAAAAAGTAACGTTGACGTCTAGACCACGAGCTTTTTCGTTATCACGATTCAGGAAGCCATTATCAAGTATTGTGATCACAGGATCTGTAGGATCTGAAAAATCACGAGTAATTCTGCTACAGAAAGCACTCGCACCTGTCAGACTGTTGTAGCAGTCGTTAACAATATACTGGCCGCTCGGCTCAACAATAGTGTTATCAATGTCCACTTCGTAGTAGGTCGAGCTTACACCAAAATCAAACTCATTGCTGAATTCCTGCTCCCAAGAGAAGCCAAGAGTCCAAGACTCTGACGTTTCAGGTTCCAAGGTTAAGGAACCACCTGTCGCCTGCTCAACACTGTAGGAACCAAATCCCTGGGCAAGAGTTGGATCCACGCCATTCGAACGACAATTATCTAAGACATATGACTCTCTCTCGTCATTAGCAGCAATGTAATCGCCAGTAAACTCATCGATTGCAGCTTCTGGGACATAACAAGGATCGCCAATAGTGTTAAAGCCGGTCTGATTAGCCAAGAACAACTCTCTCAAGTTAGGAGCTCTAAATGCGGTGCCGAAAGTACCACGTATTAGAAGAGAGTTCACTGGGCGCCAACCAATTTTCACAGATTCAGTAGTGTTCTGACCATAGATCTCATCATCAGTGAGTCGCGCAGACACATTAAGCGTTAACTCTTTAGCCAATGGCTTATTAGTAAGTAAGGGAGCCTCAATCTCGACAAAGAACTCAGTCATGTCCTTCTTACCAACAGCTCCTCCATCAGAGAAATATCCAAAGAACAGACCATCTCTAGCCACGGCATCCGGCATAGAGTTAATTTCATCTTTACGATACTCCAATCCGAGAACACCCATCACCGAACCACTTGGCATTTCAAACAGGTTACCAGTCATTGATGCAGAAAAAATTGTTTGCTCATACTCTGTGTCAAAATCGCGACTGTCAAACAGGTAATCAGTCTCTGCCTGAGTTGCAAACTCACCAACGATATCTGCAGGATATAAAGACGGCGCGAACATATTTACCGCTACACAACCTGTAGCAGTGTCATCTGCCATTGCTACACCTGTATCATTGACACATGGAGTATCGGTAGTTGAGTAGTTACCCAACGATAAATCTAAACGGTCTCCACGAATACCATACCGATGAGACTCACCTTTTGACTTTGAGTAAGAAACATAAGTATCAAACGAAAAGTTGGATAAACTGCCAAAATCCATGAACGGCATATCGCCTCTCAAACCAGCTACGAAACGTAGGTTCTTAAACGCAGCATCCGACGCAGAGCGATCATTTTTAACTGAAACAATCGGTAAGGTACCCATAGCACCCAAAGGACCACTCAAAAGACCAAAGGCAGCAGGACTACAAACAGACGGAGGAAGACCATAACAACCGTTCAGGTTGGTATAATAATTTGAGAACTGAGCAACGTACGCAGGACTCGTCCAAAGGCCGTCTTGAGCTGTACCACAATCAACACCATTCTCGGCGTTAGGATTACATAAATTGTAAGGGTTGTTTGCAGGCACATCAGGGAAAAGTTGCGGAGGACTACCTAACTGATCGTACTGTGTATCGCCGTAAACAGTCTCAAAGTAAGCAGTTATGTTAGCGTCACCCTCAAAAGTATATTCGCCAAAGCCCATGAAAGAAGTAGTTTCATAGTCAGGTGTTAAATAACCACTCTGAGCATAGTCAGTGCCATTCAATGAGTACTCTGAGTATGAGACATCAGCGATCCCATCGCCATCACTGTCTATACCAAAACTACCGTAGGGGGAAACACTCTCACTAAAGTTGTTCCAGCCACCGTTACTATCACCAGGCGTGTAATAAATGCTTCCAACTGCCATACCAGGAATGAACACTCTTCGTGCTAATCCACTAGGTACACAATCGGAAGTTTTCATACCATATTTTTCACCATAGTAAAGGTCTTGGCTGCGGTAATTACCTGCAGTATCAATTTCGTAGTTCTTACGACACTCTGACATCCAAGGGCGGCTACCGTAGGTTGCTTTGTTGGTATTGTTATAGTCAAGACCAAACCCAACGAGACCACGATCCCAATTCTTACCCCAAGTTAGGCTTAATGTCTGATTGTCGCCGCCATCATACTTTGGCGAAGTAGCGCCTCCCTCAATGGTCAGCCCATCAAAGTCTTTCTTCAAGATGATGTTAGTAACACCACCAATAGCATCTGACCCATAGACAGAAGATGCCCCATCTGTCAGCACCTCGTACTGCTGAACAAGCCCTGCAGGAATCTGACCAATGTCAGGCGCATACGGAGCGCCCTCTGCGCCACCAGGAGCCATTCTTCGACCATTAACCATAACCAAAGTTCTGCTCGACCCCAAACCTCTCAAACTGATCGTACGAGAACCAGGGCCGTTATCTAAAACGAATCCACTAAAGGTAAGATCAATTTGCTGCCCTTGAGCAGATGTAGATGTCTGTAAAATATCAGCAGCGTTGACCAAACCGGCCTCACGAGAGATATCCGCAGTAATTATCTGTAAAGGTGAGATACTACTATAAGTCGATCGCTTCAAACGCGACCCTGTAACTACGATCTCATCTACACTACTGAATTCTGAGTCGACCGCAGCCGCCTCAGCCTGTACATTTTCAGCAACAACTTCCTCACTCTGAACAACTTCTTGCGAATAGACTAAAGCCGATCCTAACAATAGAAGCGAAGCAATAGCAGATGAAAGTATACTCATCTTCCCGATTATTTTAGTTTTCATTTTTCTCTCCCGTTTCAAAACTACACACATTTCTTTACAAGTGATGATTGTAACGAAAGCGCAATATATTCCCGACATCAGTATATACCCAGATAAAAATAAAAACTAGCCAACCGTATTCACTACTGAAAAATCGTTTCGCGTACACGACACAAAAATATGAAGGTTTTACCTAATTTTTCATGCTGGTTATTAAACCGAATCTATCTCATCCCGAACGCGATATTAAAAACCACACAAAAAATCGAAGTACTTTGCGAATCCGCTTCTTATAGACCTATAAAATTATTCGGCATAATGACTCAACTGAGTCGCTGCGCTATGATTCAAAGACTGAGTGGCGACCAAACTTTTTAACGTAAATCTGAATTTGCATAAATAGCTGATTAAGCCCAGACACTAGCCTATGAGAAAAAAACATAATGAAATTTAAGATATTTTATTTAGCCCTAGCATTACTTACTTTAACCGTCGTTCAAGGTTGCGGAAACGAAAGTTCTTACCCTGAATCAATGAGCCGTGAAAAAAATAGCCCCACAGCAATTATAACCGCTGCAATTGCCGTGTCAGACACCTATGGCGCTGAAGCCAGCCATAATATTCTGAATGCTGGCGGTAATGCTGTCGATGCAGCCGTGGCGGCTGGATTTACATTGGCGGTCACGTTCATTGATGCCGGAAATATTGGTGGCGGCGGATTTATGACCATCAAAATGGGTAATGAAATTACTTTTTTGGACTATCGTGAGACAGCACCGTTAACGGCTCACAAAGACATGTACCTTAATGAGCAAGGTGATGTTATAGATAATATCACCCTCATTGGAGGCCAAGCCGCTGGCGTGCCCGGAACCGTGGCCGGATTTTGGAAAGCCCACAAACGATACGGTAAATTACCTTGGAAAGACGTTATGCAACCCGCCATAGATTTAGCTGCCAACGGATTTATACCGGCCCCTATTCTGGTCAACAGTATTCACAATATGAAAAATCGTTTTGACGGCAAAACTAACTTTAATGAATACTTTAACCACATCGCTAGTGGTGAAGTTTTCAAACAACCTGAGCTGGCAAAGACCCTTGGTCGGATCGCAGAGTTTGGCGCTGATGATTTTTATCGTGGAAAAACCGCGGCTCTCATCGTCGAGGAAATGAAACGGAGTAATGGTCTAATTTCTGCCGAAGACTTAGACCAATACTCAGCCGTTTGGCGAGAACCAGTGCGCGCTAACTGGCGTGACTATGAAATAATATCTGCGCCACCGCCAAGTTCTGGCGGTTTTGCGATTGTTCAGCTACTTAAAATGAAAGATTATCTCGCTGAGCATTTTGCAAATATCGATCATAATTCTGCCCAATATATTCATCTTATCGCTGAAATGGAAAAACGCGTTTTCGCTGACCGTGCTGAGTATCTGGGTGATCCAGATTTTTTCGACATTGATATCAATGCACTCATCAACGACAACTATGTCAGTCAACGGGCCGCTGAGGTTAATCCTAAGACTATATCGAGCTTAAAAAGTATTAACCCTGGTCTAGAGTCCCCCAACACCACACATTATTCTATTGTTGACCAGTGGGGCAATGCTGTCTCTAACACTTATACGATCAACTGGGATTACGGCAGCGGAGTGGTGGTGGGCGGAGCGGGATTTTTACTGAATAATGAAATGGACGACTTTAGCGCAAAGCCTGGAGTACCTAATATTTTTGGTGTGGTGGGCAATGTAGCTAACGAAATTCAACCTGGTAAGCGCATGCTGTCATCGATGTCACCCACTATTGTACTAAAGGATGGCGAAGTAGAGATGGTTGTGGGTACACCGGGTGGTTCGACTATTTTCACCACTGTGTTTCAGGTAATTATCAATATTTTAGACTTTAACATGACACCATTGGAAGCCATTGGTGCGACGCGCTTTCATCACCAATTGGTACCGGCGGACCTCATTACCTACAGTGGATTCAGCATAGACAGACCACTATCAGACCGAGTGATTAATGACCTTGCCAAGAAAGGCTATCGTACTCAGCCGCACTCGTTTGAGTATGGTGATGTACAAATCATTGTAAAAGATGGAACCTCATGGATTGCTGCATCGGACCCTAGAGATAGGGGTCAGTCTCGCGTTTTTGAACCAACATCAAAAACGCGAGACCAATAAAGTACTCTTAATCAGAGCGACAATTGTACTTTAATNCCGAGATTTCTCCCCGGCAACGGAACCTCGTCTTTCACGAAAGACGAGTGATTTCTGGCCACTTCATCGAGTAAGTTTTTAGCAAACAGTGACACTGTTGCAGTCTGCTTTTTACCGAAAGTGAAGGTTTTAACTGCA
>JGI24539J26755_10001342_pt1 | contig 11386 bp, 11 predicted proteins | sample NorSeaMetagenome_2_FD_26755 | JGI IMG/M metagenome (IMG submission 26755)
GTCAACGCCGTGACTAAAAGGATAGATTTAAAAATGTGTGGGACCCGCTATCTGTTGGTTAATCAATAAGTCGACGGTGCTGGAAGGGTTCTACTAAGGAATTATTTCGCTCTCCGCATCGCTGCTAACTGAATCACAGCCTTTTGAGAAATAGGCGTTAAGCCCACATTATTATCTTCTTGCTCACTAATTAGATCTTTCATCGCTGGCGACCAAAACTTTTCTAAATGCTCAGAGATCTGAGAGACAACCAAATCCTCACTCCCATTTGAACGCATGTTAAGTGAAATTTGATTAATCATCTTCACTAATCGATCTACTTTATTTGTACTCATCGTCACTTGCTCTCTATTCGCTGTCTATTTGCATAAATTACATGTCTGTCTGGCCTTGAAAAACCAACTAAACTGAGACCACACTCGTTAGCCAAATCAATTGCCAAGGATGTTGGCGCTGAAACCGCTGCCAACAAACTAATATTAGCGCTGGCGGTCTTAGATACCATTTCATAGCTAGCTCTACTTGTGACCAGAACAAACCCATCGGTAGTGAAAATGCCACGAGCTTTAGCACCAATCAATTTATCCAGGGCGTTGTGGCGGCCCACGTCCTCTCTAACGACTAAAATATTGCCTTCCTTATCACACCAAGCCGCCGCGTGTACTGCACCCGTTTGCTTCTGTAATTCCTGCCAATTAGATAGTCCTAGGATGGCCGTCTGCAAGGCTATATGACTGAACTGCAAATCACTAACAACAGATTTTGGCTCGGGTATTGCTTGATCCAATGACTCAGCGCCGCAGAGACCACAGCCAGTCCTGCCTACTAAGTTTCTTCGTCTTTCTTTTAAACCAGAGAACGCCTCGGCTAACAGGGTGACGTGCAATTCGATGCCTTTACCTGTAACTACTTCTTCAACATCCAGAATGTGTTTGGGACTGGTAATAATACCTTCACTCAAACTAAANCCGGTAACGAAATCCTCAAGATCACTGGGCGTTGACATCATGACCACGTGAGAAATACCATTATAAACCAGCGCTACTGGTGTTTCGGTAGCCACTTGATCCTCGACGTCAATTAGCTTGCCATCCTGCCAGACATGCCGCAAAACATGACTCACAGGATCAACATACCTAGACATCAGTGGCGGGCTTTCGCTAACAGTTGCTGCTGCTGCGTATTAAAAGTTTGCTGCCTTGCTTGCCAGCGAGAAGGCGCCGTTACCTTACTGACNTGTACTGCAGTCACTTTAAATTCTGGGCAATTAGTCGCCCAATCGCTATTGTCCGTAGTGATGACATTTGCTCCAGACACCGGGTGATGGAAAGTGGTGTAGATAACGCCGGGCTTCACTCGGCTGGTGACATCTGCGTGAAGGACAGTCTCTCCCACACGGCTCTGAATGCCGACCCAATCACCGTGATTAATGCCCCGCTCCTCCGCATCATGAGGGTGAATTTCCAATGTATCCTCTTCATGCCATTCGCTATTCTTAGTCCGCCTGGTTTGAGCACCCACATTGTATTGAGAGAGAATCCGACCAGTCGTTAATAACAGTGGAAATTTTCGATTGGCTCTCTCCTCACTGGCAATATATTCCGTAATAGCAAAGAAGCCCTTGCCGCGAACAAATTCATCGACGTGCATCACGGGTGTTCCCGCCGGTGTATAATCATTACAGGGCCACTGGATACTACCAAGATCATCCAGCTTTTTATAGGAAACGCCTGTAAAGGTTGGTGTTAGGCGAGCAATTTCATCCATAATTTCCGATGGATGATCATATTCGAAGTTACAACCAAGCGCGTTGGCCAAGGCCATCGTTCCTTCCCAGTCTGCTTTTCCACTTAGTGGCGGCATCGTCTTACGAACACGAGAAATACGCCGTTCAGCATTAGTAAAGGTGCCGTCTTTCTCTAAAAATGACGCACCAGGGAGAAATACATGAGCAAATTTGGCAGTTTCATTGAGGAAGATATCTTGTACAACTAAGCATTCCATAGCGGTGAGAGCCGCCTCTACATGCTGGGTATTAGGATCAGACTGAGCAATATCCTCACCCTGGCAGTAAAGACCCTTGAAATCACCGTCGATCGCGGCATCAAACATATTGGGAATACGCAGGCCAGGCTCTGGGTCAAGTGTTACGCCCCATTCACCCTCAAAAAGATTTCTAGTAACTTTGCTTGAAATATGTCGATAGCCAGGCAACTCATGTGGGAATGACCCCATATCACAGGCACCTTGGACATTATTTTGACCACGCAGTGGATTAACCCCCACACCCTCTCGTCCAATATTACCCGTGAGCATGGCTAAGTTAGCAATCGCCATTACCGACGTGGATCCCTGACTATGCTCAGTGACTCCCAGACCATAAAAGATGGCGCCGTTGCCACCCTGAGCATAAAGACGGGCTGCAGCTCGCAAATCATCAGCGGGAACACCACTATATTGTTCAGTACTTTCTGGAGAGTGACGCTCCTCGCTAATGAACTGGGTCCAAGCATCAAAATCGTCAGTTTCACATCGCTCGGCGATGTACTCCTCGGCTTGCATACCCTCAGTAATAATCACATGCGCGAGTGCATTCAGCACTGTTACATTAGTACCAGGGCGCACCGGCAGGTGGAAGTCCGCCCTNATATGTGGCGCGTTGACCAATTCTATTTGGCGAGGATCGATAACAATCAGCTTTGCCCCCTCACGCAACCGNCGCTTCAAGCGCGATCCAAATACAGGGTGCGCTTCCGTAGGGTTGGCTCCCATGACAATAATGACATCAGCTTTAGCAACAGACGCAAAGGTCTGAGTCCCGGCGGACTCACCGAGGGTCGTTTTTAGACCAAAACCAGTAGGAGAATGGCAGACACGGGCACAGGTATCGATATTATTATTTCCAAAGCCAGTACGCACCATTTTCTGCACAAGATAAACTTCTTCATTGGTACAGCGAGACGACGAAATAGCACCAATACTAGTACGACCATGACGAGCTTGAATATCTTTAAATCGCTTAGCCGTATAGTTAACCGCTTCATCCCAAGACACTTCTTTCCAGGGATCTTCAATGCTCTCTCGAATCATTGGTTTAGTAATACGGTCTTTGTGAGTAGCATAACCAAAGGCGAATCGGCCTTTAACACAGGCGTGACCCTCGTTGGCTTTACCATCTTTATAGGGCGTCATACGCACGACTTCATTCCCTTTCATCTCAGCCTTAAATGAGCAGCCAACCCCGCAATAGGCACAGGTTGTAACCACGGAATGCTCAGGTTTACCTGCACCAATAATACTTTTCTCAGTGAGCGTTGCCGTCGGGCAAGCATCGACACAGGCACCACAAGACACGCAGTCAGATTCCATGAAGTTGTCGGCCGGCCCCACACTGACCTTGGACTCGAAGCCTCTGCCATCGATGGTGAGGGCAAACGTCCCCTGGGTTTCTTCGCAGGCGCGAACACAGCGCGAACAAACGATACATTTGGAGGCGTCAAAGGTAAAATAAGGATTAGACTCGTCCTTTTCAGCAATCAGATGATTGTCACCCTCGAAACCATAACGCACTGCTCTTAAGCCTACTTCACCGGCGGTATCTTGCAATTCACAATCGCCATTAGTAGGACAAGTCAGGCAATCCAAGGGGTGATCTGAAATGTATAACTCCATCACATCGCGCCGCAGCTTACCGATTTCATCTGATTGGGTATTAACCTGCATCCCTGCTTCAACTGTAGTTGTACAAGACGCTGGGAATCCTCGCCGACCCTCAATTTCAACCAAACAAATCCGGCAAGAACCAAAGGACTTTAGAGAATCTGTCGCACAAAGCCTCGGAATCTTAATGCCACTCTCGGACGCCGCTCGCATAACGGATGACCCCTCAGGTACCGTAACCTGGACGCCATCAATAGACAAAGTAACCATGGTTTCGCTGTCACTCTGCGGAGTGCCAAAATCTGGTTGAGGTTCGTAAAATTCCAACATATTAGTGATCCCCACGGCTGCTAATGCCGAAGTCTTCTTCAAAGTAAGTCAATGCGCTTCGGACCGGAAACGGTGTCATTCCGCCCATTGCACACAAAGATCCAAGCTCCATAGTGTCACAAAGATCATGCAGTAATATCAAATTATTATCGCGGTCTTCATTTGCCACAATGCGATCGATCACCTCAACGCCTCGGACAGAGCCAATCCGACATGGCGTGCACTTTCCGCAGGATTCAATGACACAAAATTCCATCGCAAAACGGGCTTGGGCTGCCATATCAACCGTATCGTCAAACACCACTATACCGCCATGGCCTATCATTGCTTTGATAGCAGAAAAGGCTTCATAATCAAGCGGTGTATCCCACTGCGATTTTGGTAAAAATGCCCCTAACGGACCTCCCATCTGGATCGCTCGAATCGGTCTACCACTCAAGGTTCCACAACCAAAATCCTCAACGACTTCACGTAAGGTGACTCCAAACGCAAGTTCGATGAGTCCACCTCGCCTAACATTTCCTGCTAATTGAACTGCTAAGGTCCCTCTGGAGCGACCCATACCAAAGTTTTTATAGATATCAGAGCCTTGCTCAAGAATACTTGCCACCGCCCCCAAGGTTAGAACGTTATTGACCACCGTAGGCTTACCAAAAAGGCCTTCGATCGCCGGCAATGGGGGCTTTGCCCTAACCATACCGCGCTTACCTTCAAGACTTTCCAGGAGCGACGTCTCTTCACCACAGATGTATGCACCAGCACCTAGTCGTACTTCCAAAAAGAAATCTTTACCTGAATTGCAGACATTAGCACCTAGAAAGCCTGCGTCAGTGGCTCGCTCAATCGCTATATTTAAAATTTTATGGGCAACTGGGTATTCAGAACGCAAATAAATATAACCTTGATTTGCACCAACAGCTAAACCTGCAATAGTCATACCCTCAATCAACTGATAGGGATCTGACTCCATTAACAATCGGTCTGCAAAAGTGCCTGAGTCACCTTCATCGGCATTGCAGACGATGTATTTTTGTTCGCCGGCTGTGTCCAACACGGTTTGCCATTTAATACCCGCTGGAAAGGCAGCTCCGCCACGACCACGAAGACCCGAATTTTTGAGCTCATCGACGATATCTTGGCCAGTCATGGAAAGAGCCTTGGTTAAACCCACAAAGCCCTGTAGCCGTTGATAGCTTGTGATGCAGGCAGGATCAGCAATACCTGAGCGTTTAAAGGTCAATCGTTGTTGTTTGGCGAGATACTCAATCTGCTTAACCTCGCCAAGATAAAGCGCATGGTCTATTAGCACTTTACCATCAAGGCTAGCCTGCAAAGCATCCAAAACAGAATCAACATCGGATGTGTTGACTGGTCCAAAGGCTATGCGCCCACTCTTTGTCTGCACCTCCACCAAAGGCTCAAGCCAAAACATACCGCGTGAACCGTTGCGAATAATGTCGGCATGAAGTCCTCGACTCTCTGCGCCCTTGGCGACTAAAGATGATACTTTATCGGCACCAAGTGCCAATGCTGTTGTATCTTGCGGGATAAATATCTGCATCCTCATGAGCTGACCCCAGAAGTCTCAGAATTAGGAGTAGTTAACTCTGTTATTAATTGATCAAAACGAGTCTGGTCAACACGAGCATGAATATCATCATCAATACGAACCGATGGCGAGCAAGCGCAATTACCCAAACAATAAACTGGCTCTAGGGTAATAAGGCCGTCGGCCGTTGTCTCACCATAGTCAATGCCTAGACTTTGCTTTGCATGCGATTCAATGTGACGAGACCCCATAGACTGACAGGCTTCAGCACGGCAAATCTGGACGGTATGATGCCCCACTGGATGGGTGTTGAAATCATGATAGAAACTAATCACGCCATGGACCTCAGCACGGGATAAGTTGAACCCCTTGCCGATGGGGCCTACAACGGAATCTGGCACACAGCCAAGCTCATGCTTAACCGCATGAAGGAGCGGCAAAAGTCCCCCTGGCAGAGTTTTAAACTGCTCAATCAGTTGGTCAACATTGCTGGCTTTTTCCAACGTACACGCTCCTACCTGACATGAGATTTAAATAACTCTCAATTATTTTCACCACTCTAATCGGTGGCGTTTGAAATCTACCATATTCCTGGCATACAGCTTACTAGAGGCGCGCATTCTATCATTATTATCTGCGTGATTTATCTGACCTAAGCGACTCTTATTTACCTAATAAGGACCGCTACTTTAACGCAAATATTGAGCATGAAATTTAATGTGCTCCCCTATTAATGTAGCAATAAAAAAGTAACTGTGATCATAGCCCGGCTGAAAACGAATCTGCATTGGGAAATTAACCCGCTCAGCAGTATCTATTAGCAACTGTGTATTGAGTTGTTCGGCTAAGAAATTATCAGCATCTCCCTGATCAATTAACGTAGGCATCGACTGCTTTAGCGATATATCCGCTCCTTTCACTAGCGCTACCGCATCATGCTTCGCCCACTGATCAGCATTATCTTGCGCATTGCCACCAAGATATGCAGATAAGGCTTTCTGACCCCAGGGACAGTTCATCGGTGAACAAATTGGCGAGAACGCCGAAACAGAGCTATAACGGGCTGAATTTTCTAGAGCAATGGTTAAAGCACCATGTCCTCCCATAGAATGTCCCGAAATCGATATTTTGTCGCCATTTACTGGAAATTTAGAATTGATCAATGCTGGCAATTCATCCAATACATAATCATACATCTGATAGTGGTCAGACCATGGCTGTTCGGTTGCATTGACATAAAACCCAGCACCCAAGCCAAAATCATAGGCACCATCCGCATCGTCAGGCACTTCATCACCACGGGGACTAGTGTCCGGGCAAACAATCGCGATGCCATGCTCTGCCGCATATCGCTGCGCACCCGCCTTGGTGACGAAGTTTTCATCGGTGCAGGTTAACCCAGATAACCAATACAGCACCGGCACAGACCCTTGCTGTGCTTGCGGCGGTAAATAAATCGAAAAGGTCATATCACACTGCAGTATCGCTGAGCGATGCTTAAACCTTAACTGCTGACCACCGAAACTCAAATTGAAACCAATTTTCTCTACAGCATCATCAGTCATCGATTAAAACTCCACTACCGAACGAATACTCTTGCCCGCATGCATTAAATCAAATGCTTTGTTGATATCTTCCAGTGGCATCTTATGCGTAATAAGATCATCAATATTAATTTTTCCATCCATATACCAGTCAACAATTTTTGGAACATCCGTTCGTCCACGAGCGCCACCAAAGGCGGTTCCGCGCCAAGAGCGGCCCGTCACTAATTGGAAGGGTCGTGTCGCAATCTCTTTTCCAGCCCCGGCTACGCCAACAATACAGCTCTCACCCCAGCCCTTGTGGCAGCACTCCAAGGCCTGACGCATCACATCAACATTGCCAATGCATTCAAAACTATAATCAACGCCACCACCGGTCATATCAACAATGTGATCAACTAGATTCTCTACCTCACTGGGATTGATGAAATCGGTCATTCCGAACTGGGTAGCTAAAGGAATCCGCGATGGATTCAAATCGATACCAATAATTCGAGTAGCACCAACCATTTTGGCACCCTGAATCACATTGAGACCAATGCCTCCCAAACCAAATACCGCCACGGTTGAGCCGGCCTCGACCTTCATGGTGAAAGCAACTGCTCCGATCCCCGTGGTGACCCCACAGCCGATATAGCAGACTTTATCGAAAGGCGCATCGCTTCTAATTTTTGCCAGTGAAATTTCTGGAAGAACCGAATAATTAGAAAACGTAGAGCAGCCCATATAATGCAGTATTGGCTTGCCCTCGAAAGAGAAGCGGCTACTACCATCAGGCATAACCCCTTGCCCCTGAGTCGCTCTGACGGCTTGACATAGATTGGTTTTGGGGTTGAGGCAATACTCACATTCTCGGCATTCGGCGGTATACAGAGGAATAACATGATCACCAGGCTTTAATGTTTTGACGCCCGCGCCAACCTCAACAACCACGCCCGCGCCTTCATGACCTAAAATCGCAGGGAATGCGCCCTCGGGATCGTCACCTGAGAGCGTAAATGCGTCTGTATGACATACACCTGTCGCTTTCATTTCTACCAAGACTTCTCCTGCTCTTGGCCCCTCAAGATCGACCTCGACAATTTCCAAAGGTTTCCCTGCTGCAAAAGCAACTGCTGCGCGTGTCTTCATACTACCCTCCAGTTATTTACACTACTGATTATATTTACATATTTAATTGTGTGGCACGAAGACCCAGCTTCCGCCACCTTACCTGTGGTTCACTCTACCGACCAACACCCCTATAAGCAAGGAATCTGAAGGTGTTAGACAAATACAGACGATACTAATTTGCAGTATTTAAAAGAGTGGACAAATACTAATTATTGAATGATCGATAGACAGACAAAAACGCTAAACATTAAACGCTAAGAATGTACCGGATACTCTAATGAACATGATTATTAAACAGTGAACACTCTTAGTTGTCGTAGGAATCTTAGTCTGTTAACGTCAAGCGTGTTTATCATGACTAATAAGGAAAAAACCCTATGACCACTCTTATCATTTATGCACTTGCCCTGGCGCTTGTTCAGTTTTGGATTTTACCCGCCAGTCTAAACCTAAAGAACCTAACCTACCTTCTGTCCAACAGGGACGGTAATGTTGAAACGTCACCCACGTATGATAGGATCGCCAGAGCAGCGGTAAACTACCAAGAGAGCCTTCCTGCCTTTCTGGCCCTCTCCTTACTGTCTTTGCACATGGGCGTTGATTTAACAACTACCGCAACCGCATGGTTATGGCTAAGAGTCGCCTATGTGGCTAGTTATGGCGCCGGAATCATCTACCTGCGCACAGTAATATGGCTCGGCTCACTTGGCTGTCTTGTTTCTATGGCTATGCAACTACTTTAAACAGTGCAGCTCTCAACATCCAAGGCTATAGTGGACAGCCTTGGATCGTTTCTCACTAATTAAATTTATTTGCGAAGCAGTGGTTTCCAGTAGAGAACCCCGAATGCCAATACGCTGATGACGTCTTTAGCTGTTCCATGATTTATCGCTTTCAGCTTTGCATAGACCACGGCTAACTCAAGCACATGCAAAACCAGCATTACTAACCCTACCCAATGTATACCCAACCCTAAATTCCCACCTATCGGGCGCAGCAGGTTAACTGCGAACGCCATCCAAATAACGATCATAGTATAGGTGGCAATTTGTTTAATATTTAGCATTTTAAATCTCATCCAGTCTAAGTCCCGGAGAGTATCGCAAGCATTAAGAACGTCTGCAAGCGCACAGCAATCACCGTAAAATCCGGCTGTGGTTATATGACGACGATATTAATCCTTCGGTTTGACAGCTGACACCCTCTTGATTTAGTCTTCTTGGTCACTTCAAATACATCACGCAACGTCCTACCAACACGGAGTTCCCATGAGCAATAATGTAACCTATAACTACGAAGATGGTGTTGCCACTATCAGCATGGATGATGGGAAAGCAAACGCGCTCTCTCATGACATGTGGGATCAATTAGGCGTCGCTTTCGATAAGGCTGAGGAAGCCAAGGCAATTGTCGTTTTAAAAGGTCGTGATGGTCTTTTCTCCGGCGGATTTGATCTTAAAGAAATCGCTAAAGGCCCCGAGCAGGCTGTCTTTTTGACATCTCGTGGTTCCAAAATGGCTCGGCGAATAATGTCTTTTCCAACGCCTGTTATTGGTGTTTCCACCGGCCATTGCATAGCAATGGGTGCGTTTCTTATGCTTGCCTGTGACTACAGAATAGGTGCAGCTGGTGGGTTTAAAACGGGCCTCAATGAGACGATGATCGGGATGACAATGCATCATTTTGGTATAGAGCTGGCGCGCTACCGTATACCGCTAAACTACTTCCATCGCTGCGTTATTAATGCAGAGATCTGGTCCCCCACGGATGCGGTTAAGGCCGGTTTTTATGACCAAGCGGTTCCCGTTGAAGAATTGGAAAAAGCCACATCAATAATTGTAAAAGGCTTTGCTCAGCTCAATATGACAGCATTTAATGGCACCAAAAACAAATCTCGTGCTGCAATCTTGCGACTACTCGATGAGTGCATTGAATCTGATATGGTTATGCCTGACGTTCTGCCAATCTAANCCGTTAAGAAGGCCACTATTAAAGGGTTACCCAGTAAGCGTATCGTCGTTATTGGGTATTGCCCTCAGCCAATTCCTTAGATGAATTTACTGTTCTGATCAACACTGAGTAGATTAGTGGCGTCAACAGCAACCATGGCATTTGGCTGCACAGCATTAACGATCGACCATTGAAATCTGCTAGTACAGGATTAAACCAAGACCCCAACGGTGACAGCGGCGCCCACGATAACAACTTTCCTTCTGCCAATTGGTCATGATAGAGAAACAGTTCCACAACAATATTTTGACTTAAAAACAAAACCAAAAGTGCCAAAAAAACATGCCAATTCCACTGATTATAGAGTGAGTCGGGGCGCCCCTTTATCAGCCAAATGAGGAGCAGACNGCCGCAACAGATTGTTCCAGCGTCAGCCAGAGAATTAAGCAGCCAATTGACGTGCATCGGGAGCATCTGATTCAACACATCTGCCCTTCTCACACTAATATCATCTCCTCCAACTAAACCGTAGGTAAACCAAATTTCCCAGCCAATAGCACAGAGGAAAAACATCTTAAAATAAAAGCGCAAAACCCAAGCCGGAATTATCCTTCGCCAACTCAATAGTGGTATCACAACCAAGGGGAGCAAGGCAGAACTATAAACGATCACCACAAGACGAAGTTGTTCAAACGTTAAAAAATCTAACATAAGACCCTTAAGCTCAAGTAAAAAAGACGAGACGATATTAGCTTAGATCTACCTTTTAATACAGCTAACAAAGATCTTTCAACAGGGGCTCATTTGGGATTAGAGAGTGATGCAAGAGGACACCTTTAAACTATAAGCTTTAAGAAAAAAGGGGCGTTGCAAGCCCCTTTATTTATACAAACTGCCAAGATGCTATTTTTTGGGCCCCCAAATTGGGAACATTATCATGACAAAAATAGACACTGTCAGTACCAATGCTATAGGATCGCTGGGAATCATCGAAAATTCTGGCACTGTAGATGTTGCCCCAATATTTTCTACAAAAGATTGCGCAATTGCTGAAATTTCCGTTCCTGACTTTTGCAATTCAAACAGCCGATATCCAGTCGAGGTCATATTCCAACTCCAAAACGCATACGTCATATTAAAGAAAAATAACGTACTAAGACCAAAACCTGTCGCAGCGATTTTTGCGATAACATTATCACTATGCTTTTCACCAGTTATGTTGGATACACGAAATGCGACC
>JGI24539J26755_10001345_pt1 | contig 11379 bp, 8 predicted proteins | sample NorSeaMetagenome_2_FD_26755 | JGI IMG/M metagenome (IMG submission 26755)
GGTTCTTGGAAAGACAGGGACTACTGGTTAGATCCAGCACAAAGACGTTACTTCCCGGAGGAAATGGCCACAGATTACATTGGTTTTAGATGTGCGATGTCTCGAGTAGGATCAAAAACAAAGCAGCCAAAAAGAGCTAGACACTAACAGCTTTATACAATACACAAAACCCTCTTTGGTACTATACTTAAGAGGGTTTTTTTATATATTTACTTTTCATGAAACTAGAAACGATATATTCTTATTTTTTAGAAAGCGCTGGTATTTGTACAGATACCAGAAACATAGAAAAAGGGTGTTTATTTGTAGCCCTAAGAGGTGATAATTTTAACGGTAATACCTTTACACAACAAGCATTAGACAAAGGGGCCTTTAAAGTTATTATTGATGATATCTCACAACATAAAAACACTGGAGAAACCATTCTTTGCAAAAACACCTTAGTACTGCTTCAAGAACTCGCTACCTACCATAGACAAGAGCTCAATATCCCAATCATTGCACTTACAGGAAGTAATGGAAAAACCACCACTAAAGAAATCATAAACGCTGTTTTGTCAAAGAAGTTTAAGACTATCGCCACCCAAGGAAATCTTAACAATCATATTGGCGTGCCTTTAACCCTTCTGTCAATGACAAAGGAAACCCAAATTTGTGTTGTAGAAATGGGTGCAAATCATACAAAAGAAATTGAGGCCCTTTGTGAAATTGCACAACCTAATTTTGGATATATTACCAATTTTGGTAAAGCACACATTGAGGGTTTTGGTAGTATTCAAGGAGTAATTGAAGGCAAGAGTGAATTATATAAATACATTACCAAAGAAAAGGGAACGCTTTTTTTTAATGCCGATGACCCAATACAAACTAAATTACTTGGCAACTATACAGCTAAGATTGGGTTTAGTCAAGAAAAGAAAAACTTTTATACCCTAAAACAAATTGACACAACCCCCTATGTAGCGCTACAAGCAGCACAAACCAACATTACCTCTAACCTTATAGGTGCTTACAATTTCACAAATATTTCTGCTGGGGTACTTATTGGTGATTTCTTTGATATCCCTTTAAATGATATTAAACAGGCTATAGAAGAGTATTTGCCCACCAACAACAGATCTCAATTAATTACAAAAGGCAATACCCAAATTATTTTAGATGCCTATAACGCTAATCCTACAAGCATGATGGCTGCTTTGCAGCATTTCAATACCATGAGAGGGGACTCAAAAATGGTGTTTTTAGGAGACATGTTTGAGCTTGGAGAAACCGCTCAAAAAGAACATCAAAAAATAGTTGACTATCTTACTAATTCTAATATTGNTGAAATTTATATTATTGGATCCTATTTCAGTAAAACAAAATCACAGGTAAAAAACATTTACCAGTTCACCTCTTTTGAAGCCCTTAAAAAGGATTTTAATAACATTGTAGCTAAGGATAGAACAATCCTTATTAAAGCATCTAGAGGCATGGCGCTAGAGCGTATTTTACCACTGCTATAAAGCCTGAAAAACAAAGATGGTTTATTGCATAAATAGACGGTATTTTTATTAAAAGCCAACCCGCTTTTAAACAGTCAATTAGAGATTTTAAGTTAAGTATTTTAACTTATTTTGAACTATTTGTTTGTGGGTTTTAAAATCTAACTTATATTTGCACTCGCTAACAAAGTTAGGGCGCATAGCTCAGTTGGTTCAGAGCACTTGGTTTACACCCAAGGGGTCGGGGGTTCGAATCCCTCTGCGCCCACCAAGACAAAGCTTGCTATACATAGTAGGCTTTTTTTTTATTCCAAAATAAATAACTATTTACATCAAATTAATAATACAAAATATTATGAAAATTACATTTTCAACACTACTATTTGCTCTAACATTGAGCGTGTCTGCACAAACAATTATGACACAGACAACCACAACTACCAACCCAACCAATAATGGTATGAATATTAACATGAATATGGGTGATGGTATGAATATCAATATGAATATGGGAAACACCCAACAACAAACTACAACACAAACCACTGTTATGACAAATACGGCTCCACAAACTCAAGTTGTTTATGTGACGGGCTACATTGGAAAAGTTGGTTGCACACCACCAGTGAGTGAGCAAAGATTTAATCAAATGATTAATTCTGTAAAAAACCAATCTTTTAGTGATGACAAGCAAAGAGTAACAAAACAAATAGTAAAGAGCAATTGCATGACTGTTGATCAACTANTAGATTTGTTGAACGAATTTAGCTTCGATGACGGGAAATTGGATACTGCAAAATTTGCATATGATTACATCTATGATGTAGAAAACTACTTTAAAGTATTTGATGTATTTTCTTTTAGCAGTAGTGGTGAAAAACTTGAGGAATATATAAATGGTAGAAATTAGATAATTCCAGCTTAAAAAATCTCTCAACAGACAAAATACTGTTGGGAGATTTTTTTATTGATTAAGGTTTAAAAATTAGACTACTTCAGCCACAACAAAAGTACTCCCTCCAACATAAATTAAATCATTGGTAGTGGCCGCTTTTAAAGCAGCTCTTAGAGCACTCTTAACAGACCTGTATGATGTACCTGTTAGGTTAAAATCTGTCGCTTTTTGTTTTAAGGTGGTTACATGTAGCGCCCTTGGAATATTTGGGGCGCAGAAATAATACCTAGCACTTGTTGGCAACAAAGACAATATAGCATCTAGATTTTTATCACCAACAACGCCAAAAACAATATGCAGTACACCTTGATTTGTTTGTTGCAATTGTTTCATGGTAAAAAGCAAACCCTCTTTATTATGAGCTGTATCACACACCAGTTTAGGCAAGGTTTGCAATACTTGCCACCTACCTAATAATCCTGTATTAGAAACCACAGATGCAATACCTCTTTGGATATTGGTTTGAGAAACCTTATATCCCTTTGAAATTAATACCCCTAGAGCTGTTAAAGCTGTTTGCTGATTTTTTACTTGGTAATTTCCTTTCAAATCACAATCAAATAAAGATACCTGTTGTTTTTCAGCAAAAGTAATTGGGGCGCTTTTTTGGTTGGCGACTTGCTGGAAAACTTTTTTTGTATCTGGATGCAACTCCCCAATAACAACAGGTATTTTTGATTTAATTATCCCTGCCTTTTCTTTTGCAATTGCCTCCAAGGTAGTGCCCAAAAACTGGGTATGGTCTAGCCCTATGTTGGTAATAACACTAAGTTCTGGGCTTATAATATTAGTACTGTCAAGCCTACCACCAAGGCCTACTTCTATAATTGCAATATCTACATTACTTTGGGCAAAATAATCAAAGGCTAACCCTACTGTCATTTCAAAAAAAGACAGTTTGTTAGTTTTAAAAAAATCTTGGTGTTTGCCAACAAAAGAAGAGACTTTTCTCCTAGGAATCATTATACCATTAATTTTTATACGCTCTCTAAAATCTTGTAAATGTGGAGAAGTATAAAGGCCTACTTTATACCCTGCTTCTTGCAATACAGAAGCCATCATGTGGCTGGTAGAACCCTTCCCGTTTGTTCCAGCTACATGTATGCTCTTAAATTCATGTTGTGGATTTGCTAAATAATCTGCTAGTAATAATGTTTTACTCAAATCTATTTTATAGCCAGCTATGCCCACATTTTGATACATGGGGAGCTGTTTAAAAAGCCAATGGGTTGCTTGCCGGTAGGTAATAACTTATTTTTTTATGAGTTTTTTAGTTGTGCGAGTACCATTTATTTCTAGCCCAAGATAATAAAGCCCTTTAGGGAGTTCAGATACATCTAAGACAACTTTGTTTAATGTGGTTGGTAGTGTTTTGTGTGTGATTTTTCTACCTAGTGCATCATATACAGTTACCACAATATTTTCTGCTTGTTGTAGAAAAGAAATCACAACGGTATCCTTTGCGGGATTGGGAAACAATGCCATACTATCTTGCAGAGTTTGGCTGTTAGAACTTAAAATATTTTCTGCAATATTTATTTTATAGCTTGATCTACCGTATGTTGCAGCATAAAGATATTCACTGGCCTGATGAATGTACAAATCTGTAACAGGCACAGAAGGTAAATTTGCAGCCAAAACACTCCAAGAGACTCCTTGGTCTGAAGAGGCAACTACGCCAACATCTGTTGCAACAAATAAATTGCCATAACTGTCTTTAACAATATCGTTGATAGGAATATCAGGAAGCCCTCCAGAGATATCTTCCCAGGAAGCTCCGCTGTTTTCGCTTTTAAAAACATGCCCTAAATTTTCTCCAAAACGATATCCAGAGTAGGTTGCATATACCGTGTTTACATCATTGGGATCTGCAAGAACACTTGTTACCCATCTATTTGGCAGGCTAGCCGAAACATTAGACCAAAAAGCTCCTCCATTATCGGTAGTCCAGAGGTTACCATCATCTGTTCCTAGGAATATAACATTGCTATCTAAGGGAGAAACACTAATGCTTATTATGGTTCCAAAGGTTAAGTTACCCTGGTAGGGTCCATCTGTTAGATCTGGACTTATTACAGACCAATTCCCAGCAGCATTTGTCGTTTTATACAAACGATTTGCCCCATAATATAGAATTTGAGAATTTGCAGGATCAAAGGCAATTGGCGTATCCCAATTTTTTCTATCACTATTTGAAATGCCACTCATGGCACTAGAGAAAGAAGCACCGTCATTTATAGACTTACCTAAATTACCTCGTTGTGATAGGGCATATATTACATTGGTGTTGTCTGGATCTACAAGTGGCTGGAAGCCATCACCACCATAAATAGGATTCCAATTATCTGTATCTCCAGTGGTGGTGCGTATGGTGTTATTATCTTGTGCGCCAGCGTATATCTTACTATCGTCTTGGGCATCAACATGAAATCTATACAACTGTGTAATGGGAAGTGTTGTATATTTTAAAGAAGTGTTCCCCCCATTTTGACTTTCATATAAACCTCCATCGTTACCTAATAATATGTTTTGTGGATTATTTGGAGAGAATGCCATCGCGTGTTGATCTACGTGCACATTAGAAAAAGAAGTACTCCAACTTTGCCCTCCATCTATAGATTTTTGTACCCTAAAATCTACATTATAAATAACATCTTCATTGGTAGGATCTATATAAATACCCCGAAACCACCAGTGAAAACCAACATTTGTTAATTGGCTTGAATTACGAGTCTCCCAAGAATCTCCACCATCTGCAGAACGGTATACTCCTTGGATATTACCTGTTGCATCTACATATCTTGCGTATAAAACAGCTGGGTTAGATTCAGAAATAGAAATAGAAATACGACCCTTTTGAGTACCTTGAGTAGGCAGGCCATTTGTCATCTGTGTCCAGGTTAAGCCTCCATCTATAGACTTGTAAAGGCCAGACTCTTCACCACCGTAAATTCTATTATTTGGTCTTCGTTCTCGCTGCCAAGCNGCGGCATAAACAATAGCCGCGTTGGTAGGATGTATGGCCATGTCTATAATGCCCGTTTTATCACTTATAAATAATACTTGATTCCAAGAGGCACCTCCATCTATGGTTTTATAAACACCTCTACTGGGATCATTTTTAAATAAAGGCCCCATGGCTCCAACAAATATGGTATTGTCATCATTAGGATCTATAAGTACCTTCCCCACACTACCCACATTTGGTAATCCTCGAGACTCCCAGGACATTCCACCATCTGTTGAGCGGTATACTCCATCTCCATCATAGGCCAAAGAGCCTCCTCCAGCATTTACCTCTCCCGTTCCAACCCAAATGGTGTTTGGATTGTTTTTTGAAAGTTCCATATCACCAATAGAGAGCATTTCTTGATCATCAAAAATAGGATTGAATGTAACACCACCGTCTATAGTCTTAAATATACCACCCGAAGCTGTACCTATATAATAGGTGTTGGCATCATCTATAGGAATCTCTACATCTGTAATTCTACCACCAGTATTTAATGGACCCACAAATTCCCAGAGCTCAGCACTTGCCTTATCTTGAGATATGCTTTGCTTTTTCCATTTTAAAGCCTGGGCAAAAGCGCTTGTGTTAATTTCTCCACTGGGGTAAGCCCGCTGCATAAACATAAAGTCATGCGGCGAGTTTGTATCAGCTGCATCAACAAGAGTTTTGGTTTGGTTTGTACAGGCAAAAAACGTTAGTGCAATAGCACCTAGAAGTAACTTTTCCAATAAGATATATTTTAAAGTTAAAGATACCTAAAAGTCTCTACTTTTTTTTAAAAAAAGAAAGCACAAAAACAAAACTTTTTTGAAAACGAGAAAAATCAAACGATCAAAAACACTAGAACATTTCATCTATCCAACAAGGCTAAATATTAAAATTTAGTGTATTTAATCGAATAAATATGTATTATATCGATTTAATTGAATGTTTTATTTATATTTAAGTCCCCGAAACAACCAAATGATAATACTTACTGCACAAGCAGTTGCGGAAATTTTTAGGTGTAAATGAAACATAAAGTAAGAGATTGTAATAATATCTCCTCTAAAAAGAAACATTAACAACAAAAAATATAGCGCCAATTAGAATTTTTTGTTTTCATAAAATCAAAAAAAGCATTTTTACAAATGCTTTTTTTTATGTCTTAATTTTATAAAACAACTCGAGAAGATCTATAGTTTATCTAAAGCCCTGAAGTACCTCCTGTGAGGAGTATAAATGTTATAGAGCCTGCAGCAAAACCAATAAAGGCCAACCAAGATATTTTTTTAAGATACCAAATAAAATCGATGCGTTCCATACCCATCGCGGCTACACCAGCTGCAGAACCAATAATAAGCATACTTCCTCCTGTACCAGCAGAAAAAGCAATGAAGTGCCAAAGTAGGCTATCTGTTTCTGCTGTGTACATTCCCATGGATGCTGCAACTAGCGGAACATTATCTATAATGGCAGACAAAACACCTAGCAACATTACCACGATGTCTTGAGAGGGTATTGCTGCATTTAAAATTTCGGCTAAATAACGAAGCGTCCCTACAGGGTCGCCATTTTCTGCAACACCATACACCAAACTCTCCAGTCCTGCAACAGCCATAAGGATACCTAAGAAAAATAAAATACTTGAAATTTCAATACGGGATAATGCCTTGTGGGCAGAGTACAGATGGCGTCTTTCTTTACTAAAATCTTCTTCTGGATGTATGTATTCTGAAACTAGCCAAACAACACCCAAGGCCAGCATCATACCAATATAAGGAGGCAAATGAGTGAGTGTTTTAAAAATAGGCACAGATACAATCATACCAAGACCAAGAAAGAGCATCTTCTTACTGCTTAGAAGTCTTTCATTAGGTATCCCTTGATCTGGAGCAACTTGGATTTCTCCCCTAAAGGCGGGCAGAAAAGAGGCAATGAAAAAAGGAACTATAAAACAAATTATAGAAGGTATGACCACATACTCTATAAGCCCCAAAGCAGTTACATTTTTTGCAATCCACAACATGGTGGTAGTTACATCTCCAATAGGAGACCAAGCGCCCCCGGCATTAGCCGCTATTACAACCATGGCCACAAACCACAAACGCTCTTCGCGATGAATGATTAATTTACGCAATAGGGTAACTAGAACAATGGTAGCTGTTAGATTATCAATAATGGCAGAAAGGATAAAGGCTAAAATTCCAATAATCCATAACAACCTTTTTTTACTTTTAGTTTGTACAGCACTTTTTAAGATTTCAAAACCGCGATGCAAATCAATAATCTCAACAATGGTCATCGCACCTATTAAGAAAATTAAAATCTCTGCTGTTTTCCCTAAATGGTGTAACAGGGTATTTTCAAAACCGTGTTCGGCTTGATCACCGCCCAAGGCAAAATTAAACGCATTTTCATAGGTGTCTATAACATCAAACCAACCCGCCTGAAAACCTACTGCAAGTCCACCCCAAATAAGTGAAGCCATTAAAAGTGCAGGGACTGTTTTATCTAATTTTAAAGGATGTTCTAGGGTTATTGACAAATAACCAATTACAAATATTAATATAATGACTGATTCCATAAATTGTATACTTTGTATTGATTAAACTAATTGTTTTAAAGCAATTTCAAAAGCAGTTTTACTGATATTGGTTTTACTATTGTTAGCATTATAAGCAGCTTCCATTGCTTTTTTAATGGTGTTTGAGGTATCATCAAAAATTGCCTGGTCTGTCATTTGCACCTTTCGCTCCATGAAATAGGCAAATACACGTGCCATACCGCAGTTACTAATAAAATCTGGAATCAAAGAAACGCGATTATCTGTATACTCCATGATGCTGCCAAAAAAAATCTCTTTGTCTGCAAAAGGTACATTTGCGCCGCAAGATATTACCTGAAGCCCACTGTCAATCATACTTGAAATCTGGTCTTTGGTAATCAATCTAGAGGCTGCACAAGGCACGAAAATATCGCAATCTAATGTCCAAATCTGATCGTTAATTTGCTCAAAAGGTAGCATATTATCAGCCACTAGAGTGTTTCCGTCTTTTTGATGGTATAAGGCTGAAATTTGCTCAAAAGAGAAACCATCTGGATTAATAATACCTCCTTGGCGGTCTATAATACCAACAACTTTAGCGCCCATTTGGGCTAAGTAAAAGGCAGCCGCAGCACCTACATTTCCAAAACCTTGAACGATTGCTTTTTTCTCCTTAACATCGCCTCCATATATATCATAGTAATGACGTACTGCCTGGGCAACACCATAGCCTGTAATCAAATCGGCAACAGTGTATTTTTTTGAAATATCTGGAGAGTAATTTGAGTTTTCAATAACTTTAATTACTCCTTGACGCAGCTGTCCAATTCTGTTTATTTTATCTGCTTGTGTGGGATTAAAATGTCCGTTAAAAACTCCTTCTTGAGGATGCCAAACACCACTTTGTTCTGTAATAGGGATAACTTCATGAATTTCATCTACGTTTAAATCTCCACCAGTACCGTAGTATGATTTTAATAGGGGTGACACTGCTTTGTACCAACGCTCTAAAACTCCTTTTTTGCGAGGATCTTGTGGGTTGAAATTTATACCAGATTTGGCCCCTCCAATGGCAGGACCACTCACTGTAAACTTTACCTCCATGGTTTTGGCCAATGACAAAACTTCATTTTCATTTAATCCTTCACGCATTCTTGTTCCTCCACCAGCAGCTCCGCCACGAAGTGAATTAATAACAGTCCAGCCTTCTGCCTCTGTTTGTTGATCTTTCCAATGAAAAACAATTTCAGGATCTTTCTCTTCGTATTTTTTTAGTAATTCTTTCATAGTGGTGTATGCTTTTGACTTATTTTTATTTTATTGTCTTTTTTAAGGTACATTTCCTTTTACATACAAGAACAAACATTGAGCCAGTAAAGAAAATGTATAAGAAATAAAGCGAAGCTAAAGCTGTGTCATGAAAAAATATTTATAGATTAAATAATATAGTTAGGTACTATTTAATAGCAAAAGAGTGTTGATGGTAACTTCAATTTTACTTGGACAAAACAAACACCTTTTGTTATCCAAACAAAGATAAAAAAATGAAGAATGCTATATGTTTGTTTTTGGTAAAATTTATATTGAGTTGTAAACGAAGTTTAAACTATGATTTATACAATTTTTAATTTTCTTGTTCAATCTGTTCCCACATCTTTTCACTATTGAGTCTAAAAGTGCCTACATAATCCCAGCTGCATTCATTGGGCGCAATTAAAGACAACCAAACATCACCATTTTTTTTACGATATAAAAAATAGGTTTCTCCCAGTACAGGCTCAAAACTAAATTTGGCATTGTATATTAAATTGTTGTACTCAAATTGCTTAATCATCAAATCGTATTGTGCTTTGAGATCGTCAAATTGAGATTTAAACTGATGGTTTACTTTGTGGATATTAGCATTTTTCCAAGAAGTGATATCTTCAGGAATAATAGCAGGTGCACCTAAATTTGTTGCATAGGGCGTTAAAGAGGCACTATACTTTTGTGTTTTTTGATCAAAGACTACTTGATCTGGTTTTTTTTTTTTGGATGCGGGCATGCGCTATATATATAGTTTTTAACAAAGATACTTTGAAGAGAGAGAATTAAATTAAGATTTTGAAAACTTTAAGATATAACAACTACAATAAAAGCAAATTGAAATTTAATAAAAAAAAACTACCCCACTGCTATGGTTTTTATTTGCCCCAGTTACACTGGACAAACAATTTACCTCATCTCTTAATTTTAAAACCCCTAAAAGACCAAAAATTAAAGCCTCTTTAAATTCTATGAGTATTTTACTGGGCACTACCAAAGAAACATTAATATGGGCTTTTATTTGCTCTAATAAGAAATTATTATATGTACCCCCTCCTGTAACTAGCACCCTACTACCAGGGCTAAATTGTTGGGCTATTTGGCTTGCAAAGTGTGCAACACAGGTTCTTAGAATATCTACTTCTTTTGCGTTTGAAGCTTTTAATATAGGCATTATTTCTCTATGCACCCATTCTACACCTAAAGATTTTGGAGCAGGCAGGTTATAATAAGATAAGGCATCTAGAAGTTTTAGTACATCAGGCAATACGTTGCCAGATTTCGCTAGCTCACCACCAGGGTCATAGGGCTTTGCTAATTTTTGGGCATAGTGATTCATGACCACATTTACAGGACAAATATCATAGGCAATAGATACCCCACTGCTTACTTTAGAAATATTTGCAAACCCACCCAAATTCAGACAATAATCATATTTCGAAAAAAGCAATCGATCACCCAAAGGCACTAATGGGGCTCCTTGACCTCCATAAAGCAAATCCTGAACCCTAAAATCACAAACAACTGTTTGCTTGATAATTTTTGAAAGCTGCTCCAAATTACCAATCTGTAATGTAATCCCTTGATCGGGCCGATGTAAAACGGTATGGCCGTGACTACATACAGCGTCCAAATCTTTAATGTTATTTTCTGCTATAAATGTTGTAATAATATCACCCAAATACTTGGTGTATTCCAGGTTTAGTAAAATTAACTCCTCTGAAGAAAAACCAACAGCGCTTTGCAATCTACTCTTCCAATGGTTTGAGTATGCAATGGTTTTTGCAAGGGGCATCTCATAGGTTATTTTTTCATGCATATCAAAATAACAAAGCGCCAAATCAACACCATCAAGAGAGGTGCCACTCATTACACCCAACACTTTATAACGCTGTTTTTTCATACCCTAAATATCATAAAAAAAAGGCAATACATAACCAGGATTGTAAAAAATATTAAGACTTTCAGAGCGTTTATAACAGCAATATTAAAACACAATTAACACCATTTATAGCATCGAGACAAAAAAGCAACAATTACACATTTAGCAACAATTGGGCTTTTGAGAATTATGTTTTTAGCACTATCTTTACAA
>JGI24539J26755_10001347_pt1 | contig 11366 bp, 12 predicted proteins | sample NorSeaMetagenome_2_FD_26755 | JGI IMG/M metagenome (IMG submission 26755)
AAAATTCAAAAGGAGTGTGTGGAAACTAGTTCGAATGTATGGCTACGTTACTCACCACGTGCTGGCCCTGGAGGAGCTGCTTCGCAACGATAGAGGCGAGGCGGCCGAGCAGGTGCCCGCGACCATCAATCACAACAACCTGAGATGAGAGCAGGAAGGGCAGGGTGTAAGCACTGGCCCACAATGAGTTGCCTCGTCAACAAGAAAATCCAAAGCGTGAAAATCACAGGGGTGCGTATGGACGGGCATGACATGGTTGAAGGTGCTGGAATCTCGCGCGTGTTCAGCCGAAGCGAAGCCGGCCGCACTACGGTTTCCGCCCAACGTCGTTGGACGTAAGACCGTGATTCACGGTCAGGGTTTGTTCAAGTCACTGATCCGAGATCGGTGCCAGCGCTACGCTCTAGGGTGCCGTGTTATACATGTGCATGTGCAAGTTTTGGCGATTGCTTACCTTGTCCATGCTGACCTTGCAGATCGAATTCTTCTTGTGTTTCGTGAAAGATTTGCTTGGGTGAAGAGAGGGTTTGGGGAAGAAACTCTTATTATTACCTTCGTTCTTTATTTCGTTCGTATTAATTTATAAAAACAAGCAGTACAAGTACGAATACGAAGAAGAAGGTAATATCATAGATCAATTACATATTATGTATGTGTGTGTTAAAACATTATTTTTTTTGGCACGGCAGCGCGTGGCGCGCTTCAGAAACTATTCGGGGAAAAAAAAACTCAAGGATGACTATTATTATTCCCCCCGCCCGGTGCCAAAAAATAAGAATAATAATGGTATATCGTTGATATTCGGCCCGATTCAGTTCGTTCGGTTGAAATATATTTTTTGCGCGATGAGCAATAAACGATAGTGCTAGAAACAGGTAGCTAAATAACATTGTAAATTAAATGAAGTGAAATTGACATTTCTGGATTTCAATCACCCTTCGAACGGACACTTAGTCTGACTAAATGTGCGGGATCATCACATTATTTTCTTATTAAAGTAAGATCGATCGGGAGATATATAGAGAAGGGGGGTTTCATATAAATGTTAATGTTACAACAGTGTGAAAAATGTGTGGAGCATTTTTTTTCGCAAACATGTAAATTAAATCTTTATCGCGATTAAATAGTGATGCACTGAGTTCAATCCTGTACGTAGGCATGACGAAAAATCAACGACCTTCATCGACTTGCGGCCTTCATCGTGAAGGCAGCACCGCCTTCAAAATCCTCGAAAGTCGATTGTCTGCCACTGCAAGATCATCATACACGAGCTCGCAAACTTTCAATTTCAATATGGTCCTATTGTGAGCTGCCCTGATGCTATTTTCAGTATCGAAACCAATGGTCAGTTCAAGCTCTTCAGTGTATTTCTGAAGTTTGGACGAGATTGCAACAACAAACCCCGGATCAAAATTCACACCAGGCTTGACGAAGCGAACTTCACTCTTTTCGACTAAGCTCGTGTATACATGCAATGCAGCACTCAGCAGGCCATACACGACTACTAAGCCAACCCGGAGTGCATTCATAAAACCAAAGCCTGATGGAAGCGCATGTGCAAGCAACGCCAGACAGCACGCAGTGCCTCCGGCGGATATTTTACCGTCTGTTACACCATGAAGCTCCTTGTAGCCCATTCCCACGACAACCTGCAGACAATGTACAAAGGAATGCTAAGATACGAAATAAATGGTTTCTGAAAGGTCGGAGGTTTTCTCACAAGCACGATGGCTTCATCGATTGCACGCTTTAACTGAGAAACATCTGTCCCCGAACGCATATGCTACTTCCTATCAGCTCCCCAAATTATTATGGTCTGCGGGGGCTACTTTTTTTTTGCCGAGTTGGAAACACGTCCAAAAACAAGCAGGATCCCGCAGCAGTGTGATGTTAGTATATAACAAAAACTCTTCAGAGCCCGAACTTATGGTGTTGGTTTTTAAAAAAAATTGACGTGATCAAGCGCGCCCTTCAACAGGTTGTCGGCAAAGCCGCGTGTGTGTTTAAATTTGTATATTTAAACACACTCTTGTATGTGCAAGCAAGGCTGTATATCGGGACGCCAGTGAAAAAGCTTTCGAATTAACATAATAGACAAAATTGATCCTATCTGTTCGAGCTGTTGAGGGAGCGAGGCTATTTATATTTATCATTAATCGGCACGAATCCGCTTCTGCACCACCCCGAAATTTTTTGAATGTAAAAAATGATCGGTTTACCATGGTTTACCTGGCATCGTTTATCAAACATCAAGGTCTATTCGTCTCTACAATGTGGACAAATTTGTAAGTACTCGTAACGTTTCCGTATCTCTCTTTCTTTCCTTCTTAAAGCAAAGGAGGAACAACGGCTTCAAAGNAGTTGCTGACATTTCTTCCAAAATGACCGACACGTACAACTCGGATGGCATGCGCCTGGTATCAATCCTGAAAGTTTCACTCCTGCATCTATGGTACGCCCTGTGAATTTCAGTTCATTCATATGTTCTGAATTTCTTTTGATCGACATCCTCGATTGATCTCCTTGACGCCGTTCGGGCACTTGAAAAGCTGGTATTGCATACTTATTGTATTTATCTTTCGCAGGATTCTCTGTGAATATGCGAGATATGATGAGATTCAGGCTGAAGAGATGTTCTCTGTTGTGGAGGAGGCATGCAGAGTTGGAGATAGAAGATTTGGAGTCCCGAACCTCACCAGTGCACGAGGCCAAATGTTAAGTTCAAAGGCATGTATTTCCCTGAGGCAAAAGTTCGCCCAGGTGTCGCGTTCGTGCCCATCATGCCATCTGCGTGCCTCGAAAAGTTTCTCAAGCTTTGTCACGAACATATCAATAACATTTGAGCAGCTGTCTGCTGTCGTCTGCTCGAGTTTTGAGGAAGTGACTGCAAACTATACCAAGTCAAAGAGTCTACTCGTCAACCTCAAGAAGAGCAGGAAGGAGCAAGACGTAATTGGCGCTCATTTTCATGGAGCAAACGATGCATATGCCAAGCAAGTATCGTGCTCACAAGAGTCCGAGTCAAAACTTCAAGCCAGACAAAGCTATCTTGATGAAGACCTTGCCTCAAAAATTTCGGCACAACACTCCGATGGGGCCGATGATTGCTTCCTGAAGACTGTTTCCAACGGACTGAACGAGCAAATTCTTTTCCGACATCTGGCTTCGCTCAGGTCCTTTCTCGGGGAATTGAAAGTTGGGCAAGTGAAAGAAATTGCAAACTTACGCAAGAGCAGCGCAGCAGCTGAACAAAAGCTGGCTGGCAATGTTAATTCTTTCGTTCTTGACATTGGGCCCACGGATGGGCAGGTTGTATCTGAGCTGGCGAGGGCAGATAAGGCATCGAAGCGAATGCTTCATTATAAAATGCACCGTCTACAGTTAAAAGAGGAACAACAGTGTAAGTGACAACGCTTCGAAATATTATGTATTCTGATTCCATAAGTAATATAATAAGGGTGTGACATTTTTTTATATGCATAACGATTTTATACAAGAACTAACTAATAACGTAAAGACTTTATTATCATTACGATCCACACAATCACTCCAGTGGGCAAACAGGATAAAGATTCCGCTTATGTTCACGTAAGCGACATATCCTTAACTGTTATCAAGTTAAGTTATTTACATAAAAAATGTCTCACCCTATCTATGAAATTCAGAATATTATATATATTTAATAAGTTATGAAAAAAGTGTCCCACCCTTATGAAAATTAGAATACATATAAAGGATTTTTTCATGCATATATACATGCATGCATGTATGCAACACTTATCTCTGACATGAGGTCCTCGAAAATTCCCGACATACAGAACTCCGCGAAGGGTGGGCGTTGTGGCTGGTCGCAAAATATTTAACCAAAAAAACGAGATTTTAAAAGTTCATATTTTTGCGTTGATAAGGTGTGATGGTACCTGCAGAAATTACTCCCTCCATCCCCTCTAGATATACACGAATCAACACCCGCCAAATGGCACCTGCCAGGGGGCGAGCCCTTAAAGCGGGCTGCTCATGGTGAGCACGCTGCACGGCGAGATGTTCTCAGAACACAGCGCTGATCTGATTCTTAGCACCTTGCACGAATCCATTTGGCACACGTTCAAGCGGGACGCGCAAAGGATATTGCTGAACAGCAGGGTCGTACTGTGGCATTTCGGTATTCGGGAAGGCGGAAATGTCAACATCCTTCGAGAATGGGATCTATGGGGTCCTCTTGTGTTTGTGCTTGTTTTGGGCACATGTCTGACGGCGGATGCACAAGACGCGACAACTCTCTTTTCCATCGTCTTCTGGATCATCGTATTCGGCTCAGTGGCCCTAACCCTGAACGTCCTGCTCTTACGAGGTCGCATCATATTTCTGCAAGCCATCTCATTGACTGGTTATTGTGTCTTTCCCTTGAACATCGCTGTCTTGTTGATGAAAATTAGTCATTACAAGACATATCGTACAATGTTGGCATCTGCCGCCGTCATTTTCTCAGTTAAGGCGTCATCGCCGTTCATCTCTGCAGCAGTACCTGGAAAGAGGACGGCACTGGCGATGTTTCCTATTATCCTACTGCACGTGTCACTGACCGCCCTTGCCGTCTTTAGTGTGTAATCTTGAGAAAAACGAAGCACGTGCTGATGCTAAGCGAGCATCTAAGAGATACGAAGGTAACTCTAATAGAGAATAAAAATACGTTCTAGCTCATGAACTCCACAACTCCAGCCATATAGATCCACAGTGAAATCAAAGCTAGGCCAGCGCTTAGCCACAAGCAGATCAAACCGCTATTGATGAGCCAGACTTCCGAAGCTCCTGTCAGATGAACCCATCCACAACCATCCCTGACGCCCAATAAGACTGAGAGCGCAACAAGCTGTGTGGCAGTTTTTAACTTGCCATAAGAGTTCACAGCAACAGCGTCACGCGCCTTCCCACCAGCTGCCGCTGCCCACTCGCGTATAGCAGACATTGTTATCTCGCGGCCAATTATTAAAGTGGCTGGGATGGAAATGAGTGAAACATTTACGCTCGGAGGTGCTTTGGTGCACATCAGCACAAGCGTTGTAGCAACCATTAGCTTATCGGCAACTGGATCAAGAAAAGCTCCGAATGATGAAACGAGTTTAAGCTTTCGCGCTAAAAAACCGTCGGCCCAATCAGTGATTGCAGCAAGAATGAAGATGGCTGAGCAGGCGGGCGCTACCCAAACACCTTGCATGTAGAAGAGAACGGTGATGCAAGGCACAGCTGCAACTCGGAGCAGGGTTAGTGTAGTCGGTAAATTTATCTTTGGGCCCTTGCTTAGTTCTTGGCAGGACCTTTGAGAAGAATCGGCTTGAATTGAAAGCGCAATAGCCCCGTTTCGCGGATAGGGGCGGCTCCGAAGCATGCTCAACGATCGGAGCAGGTTTTTGCGAGGAAGCTCATATCGGGAAGAAAGTTCTTTTCTCGCACGAGTAATCGTGTGCAGAGCGGAGGGCGGCGCAAAACGGATTGAAGAGCATCTTGTATACGATACACGGGCGGACGTCGCACGGGTGAGACAAGAGCAAGCCGCGGACATGCTGAACCTCGTCAATATCGCGTGTGTTGATGTGTCCTTCCAGTTGCAAGATCTTCGTGAAGGGGAAGGTGAAAGATGTTGAGAGTTATTGGCTGCAGCACACGTATTGGTATGGTATGTTGATGTATATTAAACATGGTGTTGTATTAAAGGCCTGACTATTGCCCCTGGTATGTTGATCGATTGGCTGCTCAACACTTAATATAAGCATATATAAAAAATGGGGTTGTGATGTCTAACTATTGCCCCCGTAGTCGAGGGTTAGTTTAATTGGAGTTTGCAACAGGGTTCGGCTGGGTGTAAAATTCGTGTGCGCCGTATATGCCGCGTCGCGCCCCATGGTGTAGGTCGTTGGTGACGACAGATCCGGCGATCCTTTGCATGGGCGATGACACTTGCTTAATAATACCTTCGTTCGTAATAATTATAATTACCTCCGCTCGTAATAATAATTTATACGACCCACACAACTTTAAAAATTATTACAACATATAAGATCTTAATATAATTATGGGTCTCATCATCATTATTATTGCTTGGCGGATGTTGGCTGGTGTCCTAATTTAATAACAAAAAGATCGGCTGTGCCGAATAATTAATTAAAAAAAATGCGAACGAGTGATTGAATGACTGATTTCTTCGCTCCAGGTGGGTCGGCATTGCCTCAGAGGTGGTGGTTAATTAGTTGATCACATGAATAACCAACTTAACTATAACTAACAGCCGACCTATGAGCAAACACCTGTTACATTGTATGAAGCGAATCGATCGTGATTCCTGGCAGTCCTGACCAGCACGGTTTTAGCGTCCTTTTTCTTGCAAAGTTAACGATCGGACTAATTTCGAAAATAACTCAAGAAACAAGAATAGACCGTCGATTTTCGGCCATTCTTTTTTTTGCATTCCGAGAATACAGAACGACGCCCCATAGTCTCAGCTACGTCCTGGCGAACTTTCACGTCGANCCGTGCAGTTTGGAGGCGTCGGCGCGCTCGCAAAGAGGCGGCATGCGATGCTGTGCAAGGAGGGTGCCGATTTCCGAAATTTTCCCCATTAGATTCCTCATTTCCGAAATTCGTAAATCGAAAATTGTATGGGCATTTAGATTTTTCGTAAATCAGACCGGCATTCTTGAGTTAATTAGTCGTATCCATAACTTGCAAGAAAAAGGACGCTAAAACCGTGCTGGTCAGGTCTGCCTGGTTGACGATACCAATTTAATACATACCTTCGAAACTTATCACGCACGAAAAAACTTCGAAACCTTCGTACATATTATTAATTACCTTCGTTCGTTCGTAAATTCTGAACTCCATATCAACGCCAAGTTGACTCGCTGTCCGCGCGACGCACGGGGCGCGCGCGCACGATTCGTCCAAACCGATTCGTTCGAACGAATATTCGTACCCAGACATAGGCACTAGCAAGCTGGGTACCTTACTTCGAGTAAGTTAGTACGAAGGTAATAAAAACTCTCTGGATCGAGCCGGATGGAAACCGTGCGTTTTCTTTTGTCACGTCACATTGGATTAATCTTAATTTTAAAAATAAAAAAAATCCCGAGAAGAAAGAGTGAGTTATTATCTAAAAGTTACATCACGAGGCCGTCCGACCGTGACGCGCGTTATATATGATATGTTATTGATATAAAATCTGATAAATAAATAAGTTACCTTTATTTAGTCTGTTAAAAGTGTGCTGCGTATATATACAAGAGATACCTTGCTTCATCATTATTCGTAAGACTTTATTTATTTTGTCAAAAAGAAATTAAATTGCATCTTCGGTCCGAGCGGCGCCAATTGATTTGCACAGGCCTTCGGTCCGAGCGGCGCGCCACAGTGGCCAACATTCCACCTACGCGTGTACATGCATGCTCTCTGTGAATCGATGCGCTTTTTTTGAAAAGTATGTCGCTTCTCAGCACTCAGGAGCGCTGGGGAGTCACCTGCGGACATGGTGAAGAGTTTGACAAAGGTAGCTTGGCTACCCTTGGACCGACGAGTCAATTTGATGATTCGCGCACGATTGTTTTCTCGGCCAGTACCTCTGGGGTCGTCCGTGCATACAACCCAGAGGCTAAAGGATACGACGAAAATGATTTAATGGTTGAAACCGATTTGAATCTTCCCGTTTTACAAATCGAGACTGGAAAGTTTGACGAGTTTGCAAAGAGTTCCCTTGTGGTTCTTCATCCAAATATGATAGCCATTTTTGACTTTCAACATCCGGGCGCAAGTGGCAGCCCTGGCCATCTGAAATTACAGCGCCAAATTATGATCGAGCAAACAGGCAGGGTCCTTCATATCTTCTCCTCAACGTTTGAGTTGTTTCTTTTTTTTTCAAGCCTTCTATTTCAAGATTTCTTTTTCCATGTCTATTTGGCCATGCTAACAAACACCTCCATTCTTCTTCGGTCCCTGCGCGAAGCATTTTCCATGGTCATTGGTAGATTTGGAGATGCTAGATTTGATAAAATCTGCGTTCTGTCAATTGACGGCGAGCTTTTATTTCTTGATCAAGATAGCTGTGTATTTGCAAGGCAGCTTGATGGTTTTCTCCTCCCTGCCCCTTTGACGTACTGTCAAACCAGTGACCTATTTTTCACCTGCAATTCATCATTTGATTTGCAGTGCTACAATTTTCAATCGTTTACTGTGGCGCGTCAAGAGGAAATTGCAAGTCCTGTCGAGCATCGTTCAGCGCTAAATTGGGAAGTATGTATCGGCGAAGCTGCCTTGCAAATTTTGACGGTAAAAGTACCTTCATCCATGCACAGCAAAGCTACAACTACATCGAGTACAGAGGTATCGGACGTCAACTCAAGCATTCGAATATTGCTGCTATCAAGTCGATCTTTGTTTATCATATCCGAAGATGGCTGCCTCATGTTCCATCAAAGGTTCAACTTCACTCCAGTCATGTGCCATGCCTTGCTTCCTCCGACTTCAGGTGATGAAGGGAGTAATTTGAGTATATTGATCGTGGACTCATCAGATTACATGATGATATATCGCGGTATGCAGATGGTGTGGGCGTCTAAGTGCGAAAGGGCTCCTGTTGCTCTTACCACCGCTCCTTTTAGAAATGTTGATGGACATGTGATACTTCTTTCCAAAAACGGTGCGCTCTGCATCAATAACTTAGGCACTGTACCCGCAGATAAGATCGTTGGCGTCTCTTGTGAGAATTCTGTCGAACGAATTGAGTTGGAGCATGGACTTGACGAGCTGGCAAAATTGAAGCGGGCGTCAAGTTCAGAGCAAAAAGTTGACAAGAGGTCCCATGTCAAAATTGATTTGCAGATTGGGGAAAGTGCCATTGTTGACCATTTTTCATCCAACACCGACACAGCTTCAAGAAAAATCGAACTTCGTTTGTTTGTCAGGTCCACAGGATCTGAATCAATCGAAAATGTCACGATATTTATAAGGACTCCGCCGCCATTAATATGTTTGCGCAACTGCATATCTGTACCTTTGCTGCATGATGGGGAGGATGCAACAATAATGATTCCAATAGCTATTTGCATTCCTGCTGACAGTGCTAGGATTCCTTCAAATCGCAATGCTGTCGTGATTGTCAGTTACCAAACGCTGTCTGGCGAGCAGTATGCATCATGTTCTGAATTACATTTACCTTTTTCTTTCTTTTGTGCCCTGGCGACCCCAGAGAAAAATGCAAGTCATAAAGTGACACTTGAAATGAACTATCCTCCACCTCGTCTCGGAGATCTCTTCGAAGATATTCTGACAACAATCCCAGGAGAAAAGCATGTACTTGCCACCAGCAACGTAATTTGCTTTCGGCACCACAATGGTGATAAGGTGACTGTCATTGTTAGCAAAAATGCTGGAAAATTCCGACTGCAGTCAACGGGGTTTGAACCCATCTGGCTCATTCTCTCAGAAATGGTGGAACGTCTCCAATCAAGGTACGCAGATGGCCTTTTAGAAAACAGTCCTATGCGCTTGACGTTGCACGGTCCGCTACCCCTGCACGATTTTCTTTCCAGCCTTGACGCTCAAGAAAATGTCAGATGCGAGTACGCCTTGCTAGATAGTTTCCTAGGCTGTCATGCTCGGCAGCTCCGTGCAGCTCAGAAACGACTCCTCTATAGATACAACGAGAAAAACCCATCGTGCTTGTCTCATCTTGATGAATATGTCGAAAAAGCATGTTTGCAAGTGATGACGACGGCGTCGACAATCGAGATACGACATCATGCGTTGACGAATGCTGGGTATTCTCTCGCAGCTGCAACAAATTATTTCTTATTGCTATTGCAGTTGCGATTTCATATGAACGAAGCTGAAATCAGTACTATTCGAGGTCACGTGCCCATTTTCGTGCGCAGCTCAGAGGAACAAGCTTGGGGTACATGGACGCATGCTGCCGTTGCGATGCTACTAAAATCTCTCGGGAAAAGTGTATCGGGGAACTTAAGCGAATTGCAGCGTTTGGATAGGAGCCAGATGTCGTCGGCGCAGAACATTTTCCAACTAAAAAGGCAGATTCCGATATTGCTGGAAAGATTGAGAAGAAATACTGACAAGGATTGAGATGTTTGATATGTTTTGCCCGCAATCATCTGCTGAGCAAGATATCTTGGTGGATAATTGCTCATCTCACTGCTCATGCTTTTCCTTGCTTCCGACTCAGTCACGTTCTGCTGCTTTATTTCATGCTGTTGAAATATATCTTAAGAAGGCCCATCAACGTACCATGTGAAAATAAGTCGACGACATGTAAATCATGAATACACATTTGTTTGGAAGCGTCTACCAACTCATAAAAAATCAACGAGTCTGCTTCGAGTTGCATTAGCGGCATATCAGGATAATGAAGCGCCTCTGGGAAAATGTTCAAGAAAATTTTTATGACCTGCAGGAGCTCATTTTCAACGTCAGATTTCCAGGCTGATTTTGCTAATAATCTGTGAGTTGTTCCATCAATTTGAACCTGCCCATGAGACACGATGGTGATATCTTTGAGTGGCGCGAGTGATCTTGTCAATACATCCTTTCCAAACATGACACTCGCATCTGTTTTACTCGCCTTTGACAAATGTTCTTCTGCATTGCATAACCAAGTGATGCATGTCATGCTAGTAGAGTACATTCCTTGTTTTGACGCAGTTTGACTGACCTTAAGATCCACAGAACACGTTGCTCTCTCGCCTGAAATTTCGGCCCTCGGTCCATCTTGTAAATTAAGGGAGTATGTTTCAAGTCTGGCGGCAAAGGTAGATCGACCCATCTCTCCGTAAGTATTTTCTTCTAATATTGTGATGCCGCCGTGGCACCAACGTAAAACGAAAAATCCAACTCCTGATGACCTGAAATCATTCGCATCGAGGCCATTGTTGAAGCGCTGATCGTAGGGGGAGTAGGTGGTCGAACAAAAAAAACGCGACTGGCGATCGCCTTCAAATGCGATGATTGCGTCAACTGCAGGGAAGCGATCATCAATAAAGTTGTCGCATTGTTCTCCTGAGAAAGAAAATTGGCTAGCTTGTGACGTAGTTCGCCATGAGACGCGTGCTATGTTGTCATCACTACAGCGGACATTTTTTTCTACTCGGTCCATGTATATACTGTATGCTGGTCAATGGACGTGGCCACCGTCATCTATTTTCTTCGAGAGAAAAACTTTGCATCAAGAACTTCCGCGCAAGCGCAATCGATCATTGGCTTTGCCGGAAGTTATACCGTTTCGAATTCCACACTAGTAAAATTTTAAGGTATAAAATAGACTGTCGAACGGAGGATATATATTAATAATAATGTTATTACATATTATTATA
>JGI24539J26755_10001349_pt1 | contig 11365 bp, 12 predicted proteins | sample NorSeaMetagenome_2_FD_26755 | JGI IMG/M metagenome (IMG submission 26755)
TTGTGTATTTTTTTGTTTATTTTTTTTCATTTGCTACATTAAAAAAAATCTTTCAATTTGTGCATACGCGAATTGTTGTTGTTCATATTTAACATTTCAAAACAGTAGACACAGACATGGACGCACCGATGCTGGATTGTGAAAAATTAATAGCTTTGCAACGTGTACAAGCTTTTCTTGGGGAATTCGATGATCGTTCGAAAGACGCTGTACGCATTTCACTTGGTTTGCGTTTTATTAATCTAGATGAACAACAACCAGAAGATTCTCAAGACGATGACATCGTTGCATCAACTAATTCAATGTCTGATTTGTCTGGCGACTCGAAAGCCGATAGCGCAGAAGTAGAAGACGGTGAACTCATTGATTCGAGCATTTCGATGCCTGATTCTGATTACAGTGTCGAATCTGACGCGGATGACGGTGTTGTGACGAGAAAACGAAAGTTAGAGAGCCCAGAGGGTGAGAGCCCGTAAAAACACGAGCATGATGCAACTCATTTTTTTGTGTTTATAATAAACATTATTTACATTACTTTGTAACATGACAGGGATCAATATATCTTTTATTTTATCGCTGTTTGTTTTTTGTTTTTTTTAATTTCTCTCCCGTCATGGAATTCAAACCTAATTTTCTGCATTTCTCTTCCCATTCTCTCTTATTTTGTTCATGTACTGCAAGCATATCACTTTCATGATCAAATGGTACCAATGCATCAGACAAATAGGCATTTTCAGGTGCTTTATGACCTACTTCTCCAAAATTATGAACAACAGATTCTTCATTAAATTTCCAATCATACGTTGAAACTTCTTTCCCATGTTTGCAAAAATATAAGAACATGTTGATTAATGTTTTAATTTTATATGGACTTGATAATTCTTTTTCATGTTTGTTGTTGCGAACATATTTGTAAAATTGCACCCATTCTTTTGAATTAGTTGTCGTTTGTTTTTGATCGACTTTGAGTCCTGCCGCTGAAAAACATTGTCTGAAACGAGCTGCTGCTTGTGTGTCGTCATCGTCAATATTAACAAATGTGGTCGGTGAAGTATTGTTTACTGCTAAACTTTCTGCACTAGAGAGCTTGCGACTGTTGGAGGCTTTTGGTGCAGTTACATGGAAACGAGCATTTGAAGTTTGTTGTGGTTTTCTGGCAGCCGTATCAAAATCAACAAAATAAACATTCTTTTGCATAAACAAGTACCACTTAAATACGTTTGCATACATTTAAATACACTCAAATGTACAATGTTTATTTAAAAAACATTTGCATGCTCTCACGTGCTCCAATTTTGAAGCTGCTTCCAATCAACACCGATTTGCTTTGCAATCAAATTATTTGGTTTTGGAAGCATCCTGGAATTTGCGATCATCTCAAAAATTAGGTGCACAATTTCTATCTGGAGCTCTTTTAGCCAAGAGCACTGGTTGCCAAGACGGTCATGAAAACACATACAAAACGCAATCTTTTTGGCCTCCTCAAACAGTACAAAATGACTAGTTCCGATTCGGTTTGAAATTTGCTTTGTCAATTTCTGAATAGCTTTCAACTGTGGTTCACGAATGAAGTCAAAACCATCATAGTTTGTCGTTTTGCAGCCTCTAACAGCCAACCAATTGCCGAAACTCTCTACTTTGCCATCTTCGTAAGCAACTGATGTCGCAGAAGTACCACAATTAATTTCTGATATTCTGATTCTTTCAAACTTGCACCGTAGCATGACTACAGATCTGGGAAGCCGATTGGATCGATCCCGCAATGAGTCGCCGAGCTCACCTAATTCATTACTGCCGCATGCCATCAATGAATGCGTCTTGTCAAATCTTTCCACGCAAAATATCGAGAAACGTTTGCCGGCTGTGATTTTTACCACATTTTTGTACTTGAAAAATTCTTGCGAAATGCAGACGGGCAAGTACATGTCTTGCAGATTGCCGATTCCGAGCTGGCCCTAGTGTACATATGTGCAAATCAAAATTTAACTATTTTTTTCATACACGCGATTAATTATTAGTGTACATATGTGCAAATCAAAATTCAACTATTTTTCTTTTACCGAACAATTATCACCGAAGCCGTATACCGAGCCACTGCACAAGCACAATGAATGCGTATCGCCCGCCGCGATCGCATCTACTTTTACATTATCAAAGTGGCGAGGGTCGATTTTCATGAAAACTAACGAGTCGTGACCATCCAACCCGCTACCTGTGCGTATATATGTATTTAGGTAATTATATAATAGTAATAAAAATAGATTAAAAAAAAATCGACCTGTTCTGCCAAACGATCCGTTACCCGCAGACCACACATTTCCAGACTCGGTCAAGATTAGTGAGTGACAATCGCCAGCTGAGATTCCAACAATTCTTTCGAGCATAGGAAATGTGTTATAGATTGGATTATCGTCCTGCTCCAAAACCAATTGCACGTTATTTGCAGCGCCGTACATGACCGGCGAGAACGAGCGTGTCGTCTCTATGGAGAGCAGACCTGCACAATTACGAATCAAAGTATCAGCAGATGTTTGTTGAGTTTGTCGAGAGAAGCACAAGAACAGTCATACCTGTTTGACCGAAGTTGTTTGACCCGCATGAGTACAATCCAAATGTCGTTAAAACAAGCGAATGATCTGTCCCGCATGCTGTGAGTAAAACTTTTGCATGATGGAATGGGCTCATCGGGATGGCGATCGGGGTGAATGAAAACTTATTTGCCGATTCAAATCCACCAACGCCATGCTTCAACGAGCCAATAACCCATGCTTGTCCAGTAACATCTATGGCAATCGCATGTTTGCTGCTGGCACTAATGAAATTAAATTGTGGCAATTCATTGTTATTTTTATCTTTGAAATACACATGCATGTGCTTAAATCGTTTGCTTTGGCTCGCATCTTTATCAGCGATTTGTTTGTTCCCAAATGAACCCGTGACCAATATTCCGCCCCGTTCATCCAGGTAAAAGAGGCAATTCTCACTGCTTGCGATGCTCATGCTTTTTGCTGTGCGGAAACTTGTTCAACGCAAACTTTATTATATGCGTGAAATTGAACGCAAACTTTACAAAAATAAAAAAAATAAAAATATAAAAAAAATAAAAAAAATAAAAAAATGTTTGAACACATTTCAAAACATAATTTATTTCAATCAAAATTAAACGTGCGCGCATTTATTCGATTTTGCGTTTTTTGCCGCTGCTTCCACCCTCACTGCTGGATTCGTTTAACTTGGACATGTCAAAATTATCAAAAAAAAAGAACTGGATGTCATTAGGCAAATCCAAAACATCACATGTCAAATAAAATTCAACCATTTTGTAAAAATATGCATTTCGCAAATTCCACTGTGTCGTGTCCGCAATAATATCCTGCCCGTCCGAATTTTTTGTAAAACAGGATTTAAATTTAGTGCCGTCCATCGCAGCAAAATAATCCGGATTAAAACGCATTAAAACTTCTTTTTTGCCCAGATTTCTTGCATGTTCACGGATCCACTGTGAGCGTTGATCCTGGTAGGTCGGTTCGTAATAATTGCGTTTGTGCTGCTTTTCATCAAACTCGATAAATAGAATTCTATCAAATCGGACAATAATGTAATCAACATGCACTAAATGCTTTTTGCCGTCACCGTCATGCCCATATATATTTGACCGTTCATTGAACTCTACGTCCAGTGGCAAATCGTACAGATGATACAGATGATCTTCAAAATTTTGCAAGAAAAGCTTTTCTTTCGTTTTGCTATTTCTCGTGACTGCATGATCCGGATTTTCAATTTTGAAATGGGTTTCGCAAAATTGTCCATATGCACTTCTTTTCGTAATTTGAATGTCACAATCACCAAAATGGCACAATAAATGTTGATATTTTCCATTTCGTTTGCATGGTTTGCATGCACCGATGAACCAAATTTGCGGCGTCACATCGAATTTTGTACCAAGTGGATTTATACTATGGTCAAAACAGATACTTCTGCAACGATTGCATATATTCACAAAACCAATCCCGCATGGATGCCTATTAAAATTTTGTGTCTCCGCGGTTTCACCACATCTTTTGCATTGCCGTAAGAATGTATTCTCCAATTTTGTAATCAGGATATGCAGGGAATTTAATTGCTTGTGCGTCGAATATTCTTGAAATTCGACAGTACCTGGCTTTGCATCACGATGTTTCCCACAAACAGGATTCGGTAGCCCTTGAAGACTTGGGCGTACTTTGTTTTTACACGGCCCTGATTCAGTGTCGACACAACAAGTTGTAGTGACCGACTGTCGAATGGCTTGAACTTTGCTTGAGTATTCACTTATCTCCAAAAAAAGCTTCTTTTTGCGCGGATCATCTGAATTTTTCCATCCCTTGGCATTGTGATGCTGAGAGCAAATTTTACCAACCCGTTTTTCATTCCTGCAGCCGTCAATAACACACCATTTTCTGTGCTTTTTCAGAATTTTGATCAGAATACCGATAAATAAAAATATATATGCATTAAGCATTAAGTATTGTGATAATGTCAAAAAAATGTGAACAGCATTACTATAATTGTTTTTTTTTCGAATGTTTTTATTAAATGCATAACGAAGCTAAGAATAGCCAAGAATAGCCAAGAATAGCCATGTAAACTGTTCACGAATAAAAAATTTGCACAGAATGCATGTAACTTTAATTGTCAAAATTTGTCAAAATATATAATATTCAAAATGAGATCAAAAATTTGTGGTGGCTTATGGATCCTCCAGCTTTTTACGTTTTTTGGTTTCACATGGAGGTTCATGCTGCTTTGCAAGCTTTTCAAGCTTCTGTTTCACCACATTCAACGGAAGAATCAAGAACCGTTCTCTTTCATATGGAGTAAACGTAAAATGAAGATCATCCCAGTTGAGAAACTGGTGAGAGACAGTATGAGCAAAGTCTTGCAACCGATGTTTTCCGAGCTCAGATTCAGTTGTCTCAGTACACGAGATCATGGCATAAAATGCTTTGAAAACAAGTTTCCCAGAAACCGGAAGTTCAGATGCTAAAATTTGCTCGATCTTCACTGGTACAGTAAAATGACGCCCTCTTTTTAACTCATACTCAAAACAGTGCTTTTCATAATGTTTGCATATTGTTGGCACTTCTTTTTGCTGTCGCAGTGGCAACTCGACATTCATTTTTTCACATACCTCACGGATTTGAGTTGTGGTAAAGTGCAACCGTGCAGCAGTCAGGTTCAAAGAGGCATCCAAAGTCTTCAAGTGTGCAATCAAACTGTGCATAAATTTGACAGCGTTTTGATTTTGTGCTTTGTGTGCGGCAGCATCCTCTGGAACATCTTCCACGACAATCGCATCATGATGCTGCTGTGACAACATACTATATTGTTTTTGAGAATCAAGATACTTCTGCGCAAGATTAATACAGTCTTGTACTGTCAATGTCCATGTGTTTGTTATGTAAAGAAACATAGCCCTGAAATCTGTATTCAAGAATGCAAAAAGTTTTTCGCGATCGTGCTCAATTATGGTCGAAAAGTCGTGAGCTGTTTTAATGCTTACATGCACTGCCAAGTTTGCATCCGTTTTGATGAAGTGAAGTGCAATTGTTTGTTGTGTGTCAAGTGGCAGCTTTTGTATTAGTGGTGCAAGCAAATCTTTCACGAAATCATCTTTCCGAATCTTGCAACCACTGCCATCAGTGACCTGGTAGTTAACAACCTGCATGCAAAATGCTTTGACAAAATCAAGTACCCACTGCGACACTTGTGGCAACCAAACAACTTTTTCGTTCACACGTTCGTTTACACGCGCCCAGACAGAGTCCAAAGATTGAACCCAAGCTTTTAGTATGTTATGGTCGTCCTGGTTGCCATACCGCTTCCATGAAACACTTGTCACACGCTCACCCGCAGGACGATATTCGTTTTCTTTCAATTCACGTGCACGAAAATACTCTTTGTGCATTGCCATGTAAGCAATCTGAAGCATCTTTTCAAATTTCAAATAAGCAGGCAAGAAACGATACCATTCTTTTGTAAAATAATTTTTGAAAATTAGTGGTCCCTCTTCCGGCAGCATGAGCAAGCTGAGAATTCGCTCATTTGGAAATTTTAGATCATCAGAAACTCTAGAAGTAAATTTTTCATAAACTCTGAGGTTGTGCCTAAATATTTGTTTGTCAACCCATTCAGACTTAAATGCTCTACGTACTAACGTCAATGACATATGAAACCATACCGCTTGTGAAAACTCAATCTTAGTGTGTGTCTCCTCAGCCAATTGGATGCAAACGTTCACTTTTTGTTGGTTTGCACTGTCACGTCCATGTAGTTCAGCAAGATATTGTCGCAGTTTCGACCCGTCTTGTGCGGATGGTGCTTCTATATCAACTTTGTGCACCCAATCATGAGCATTTGTGCACACTGGTGCAAACTGTTGTACTCTAATTTTGCTTTGGTCAAAAAACTCCCATAATTCACGACACTTATCACGAAACAAGCGTTCCCAAGAATATTTAATTGCGATTTGTTCAGCAATACGCTGCATGTCTTCAAAAAATTTACTTTGTGTAGAACGTAGCAAAAGCTTGTCTTGTTCAAGTCCCACATACATATGACACAAGCAGGCATTGAACATTGCTTCCGCTTCTGTGTCTGAATTTGCTATGTCCATTGCATTCACCGTTTGCGTTGTGATAATACCGATAGGGTTTAAAAACAATTTAGGGAATTCTACACCATAAATATCGACAGGTTTGACGTTGAATTTCGAATTAGGGCCACAAGATGTAATATATCTGCACATCATTTGCACAATGTTTGCTTCGGTCAGATCGGTTTCGCGATTGTGTTTCGAAATATTCCGTTTTAGACAAGAAAGTGTCATGATCACCATTGTTTCCTCTCCCGTCGTTGCATTAAGCCCGTACGGACCTGCTATTGATTCTGGTGCAACATACATTTGTTCGATGTTATCTCTTCCAGGTGCCAGACTTAGTAAACTAACTTTTTGCTCACTTGGATTTCGCATCATTCTGATTTGCTGAGCCACGTGCAGGGGCAAATGGGTACCATGAAAGAGGGTTTTTTGAACCACCTCTTGTTTGTATATTTTTGCTGTGACGAATTTCCTACTTTGCACAAACTGATCCAAATTGAACACAAACAATACTTGCACAATTTTTTTACATGATACCTCAGTATATCTATCAAGCAACGTTTCTACCGTCATATCTAAATTGGCAAATCCCGGGTTTAAATATTTTTCGATCTGTGCTTTTACCACAGGATATGAAGCCGAATTGTACCACTCCATATTTTTCAAACGCTCATCGATCACGTGGACAAGCAGTTTTCTCATGTACGTGCGCACAGTTTTCTCGGAAAGTACATTCTTTACACAACGCTTATTATCGAACATCTCAATCGAAAATACCTGGGGTATCATTGGTTCTGTTGAGCTCTGGGCCGCAAGTGACTGTAATTGTTCTATCAAATCACCCAAAACAAGTTGGGTCAGATCGTCTTGCACTGAATACGTTGTGGGGTTATCACAGGCTTTGGAACAGTCGGCACGCACGTTTTGCAACACTTCTAATGTCATTCCATCACACTCATGTTCTTTGATGTACTCAATTGAACGTAAAATTTCTATTTCTTTTCGAGGCATAGTTTTTTCCTACATACCTACTAACTTTTATAGAACAAAGTGCAAATTTGTCAGCACGGCCTGGGGGACATTTCACTTTTTTTTATTTTTGTTTTCATTATTTTTAACTTGCGAAAAGACACATTGGTAAATTTTGAACACCAAGCATAAAAGAGACGGAGCCATTAGCGAAACCATGTGGAGGACAGGGCTGAAATCTTCTCTATGCGATGTCTGTGGTGCACACGGTGATTTGGTTTGTGGCTCGTGCCAAGCCAGACGTTATTGTTCGCTCAATTGTCAAAAAGAGGATTGGAAGAAACACAAATTGAACTGTAAAAGAGTGGACGCGAAGCAATACGAAATTTGCGCGGACGATACCATCAGAGCATTTGATCACGACATAGGAGGGGAACTCCGGATTCTTATGGACAATGCAAACAAATTGCAAGCCAATTTCACAAAAGAAAATGCTCACAAAGCGATAAAGATGTACGAAGAGGCATGCAACGGCTGGCAGAGGCAGAAAGATTTATTGGGCGCTGCAAAATGTTTACTAAATATTGCAAATACGTACAGGCAGCTGGACAAGATTGTTGATGCAAAAAAATATGCAGTGATGGCGAAAGATATGTATGAAAATAGTAGAGCAACAGAATTGCCGAAACAAGCTCAAAAATTTGCAGATGAGTGGGCATCAGCACTTGCTTNGGGATATTCGCAAATTATCGCTNAATATTATCAGAACAAGATAAGAGTTACCATAGAGAGCAACTTGAACGTTTCAGAAGATGTCGACGGCAATTTGTACAAAATTACTATAAACCCGAACATTGACCAATTATGGGAAGAAGAAGATCTGTATCAAAGATTTTTATTCAAGCACAATTGCTGTGCTAATTGTCGTGAGGGCCTGGAACTTGAAAAAAGAAAGAAATGCGCACGGTGTCATAACGTCATTTATTGCTCCAAAGCATGCCAGACACAGCATTGGAAAATGCACAAAAAACATTGCAATAATGAAGAAATGGTCGACATGGTGCGCCGTATGAATCAGACACATACTCTGTGGAAGAAGCGCTTTGAAGATTGTGTGGCTGACTATGCACGTGAAGCTTCGAACATGGTTGTAGTGAAAACAGAAAAACTCTGAACTACAAAAAACTGTACTCTGAATATCTTCGTTGTCGTTTGAGCTGATTAATATAACGCTTATTAGTTGCTGACTCTGAATATATTCGTTGTTGTTTGAGCTGACTAAGTTTGAGCTGACTAATATCACGATCCAGGTCGTGGAAACGTTTTTCAAGTTGATCCATTTGCTGACTCTGAATATTTCCATCTTTCGCAGTGCCTGAATTGTAAAATTCGTTCCTCAATGTGTCTAATTGTCCGTACACTTTCCATTGTTCATCTGTCAATTTTTCCACTTCACTCTCAATATATTTAGAAATGTCAATATCAATCGTTTAATATGTGTTCAGATATTTTTTTGAATACCAAGCATACTGTTATTTCCACTGTTATTTTCGCACAGCATTTTAGCACAGCGTATAAAAGAGCAAGTATTACAGATTCAACAACATGGGCTACACAGCAACTGAAAATTCTTCGAATGTCGAAATTCGCTCTGAGCGGTTTAAAAATTATAGGGGTCGCCGCTGCACATATTTCTTTCACGACGAAACAGTCACGTGGAAAGAACATTTTGCGAAAATGGCCACAACAAACCATTATTATCAAACAGCTTTGATCCAATCCCAAGTGGACAATTTGGCATATTTCACCGTAAACGGAGTGATTTATACAAAAGACAAGTTGGAGGATACATGCTTACAATCATGGAAGCAGAGAGGCGAGACACCACCACGAGACATAGTAGTGGAACTATTTGATGCCAACCACAAACAGATATGATTATATCTGTTCGGGTTTAAACCGTAAACCCTAAACTGAGATACAGGTTTAGATTATATTTAGAAGCAATCATGTAAATTTGGTGCCAGTAATTCTTTGACGGACGAGTCCAGCATCTTGAACCAACGAACATCGGTGTTGTCAATAGTTTCACTAGTTTGCAAACACTTCAAACACTTAATTCATTTGTTTTATTAAATCGCCTACAAATCGACAAACCGAGCCAAAATTGGCATGTTTTGGGTTAACGCATGTTGTGCACAATTTGTTGTCCTGGTCTGTCCTAATCTGTCCTGGTCTGTCCTGGTCTCTAAACCCTAAACCCTAAACCGCCACTGCTTACACCCGCCTGTTTAAAAAATCTTGAATTCGAACGGTAGCACACAGTTTTCTTCTGTGCCATCTTCACTAAGTGGAAGATTCTCACCACGCCATAACATGCGCACGTTAAGCTTGTCGCCGTGCCGAATTCTTGTCCACTTGTCCGCTTCTTTTGTAAGTTGTGTCTTGAGACATCGAACAATGCATGGTTCGTAAACTTCACTTCCATTTTTGCAAATTGTCACCTCAAGAGGTGGACACACATCAGGATAAGCGTCAAATGGCACTCCATTGTCTTGCCTCATTCTGACCTCGTCAACATACCACTCGCCGAGATCTGTCTTGTTGAACCAAATTAGCAGATGCACCAATCGCACCTCGTTAGCGTGGTTTGTTTGAAAAACACGGGCTTTTAATCGCGCGTCAAACTTCTCACGACTGCATCTTGCAATTTGTGTTTTGTTTGCACAAACTAAGCCACACCAACCGCTATAGGCTTCTTCAAATTCTCGTAGTTTTTGTTCTCGTGCTTTAATTTCTTTTGTCATGAGACTGCGCCAAATTTCCGTGAAATCGGGATGAACCAGGCTCAAACTGCACATCGGCATTGTCTTAGCTTCATGCTTGATTTTCTTGCTGTCTGCCATCTTGTGTGAATCTGTTCATCTGTATCTTAAATACAATGTCTTTTCGTTCATGTGGATAAATTGGTTTTTTTTACAAATAATGTTTTTTTTGGCAAATTAAACTTTTTTTATAAATAGTAAATAAATACATGTCAAATAATTTGGAAAAATCAAACCATTCTTAAATTTGATCAAATCTAACCAAATCTAACCAAATATGACCTGTTTTGTCAGTACGCTTATCCAAGTTTATTCTTCAATGCAATATGGATTATGCTGTGGTGATGGTTGTTCAATAGTATTGGCTAGATTGCCAGTTGCGCACTTCAAGCAGCATTGTGTATTGTCAAACTTTACACGAATTGCGAACTTAATTTCTTGGAGCTCTGCTTTCAACCTCTCATTTTCTTTTTTTGTGTCACGGAGCTCTTTTAAACATTTTTCAATTGTTTTTTTGACACCTAGCCGCATACGTGGATCAAATCCAGGTGTGTGGCCATCCTGTGAAATACTCTGTAACCATTCCAAAATATTGTTGAGTTCATCCTCGGACGACATAACACGTTTGATCATAAATAATAAACAACAGGAAAAATCTCAAAAAACCACCATAAACGATAACTTTAAGTTGCAAAAAAAAAATATAAACTATAATAATACTGTTAAAAATATGCAAACTGCTCACACATGCCTCATAAGTTCGCAAGTTGGGAATGGGCTTCATTTGAGTTAACTTTCGAATACTGTGTTTTCAAAATATTTGGCCCCGAATTACACAAATACGTACAAAAAAAGTTGATACCTCGCATTACTGTGGAATCAATGACAACATTTACTGGCTTTGCAAAAGAGATACATCTGGCCGAGAAAT
>JGI24539J26755_10001351_pt1 | contig 11355 bp, 4 predicted proteins | sample NorSeaMetagenome_2_FD_26755 | JGI IMG/M metagenome (IMG submission 26755)
GCATACGGTCGCCACGGCGGCGGCGCCGGGCGGGCCTTTGGTCTCAATCGGTAATAAACTTCGATGCGGCGCCGTGGACTACTCGTACCTCGTTCCATTGACTCCGGCCGGTGCGGCGTGGCTCGGACGTAACGCGTGCGTGTCAAAGGCATGGGTACTGGACGACGTCGTCCCTCACGTGGCCCACGCGTGTCTCTTATTTTACTTGGTTCAACTGTACGTCAATAGGGGATTGCCCCACACTGTGTGGGGTAAGTCCGTAAAGGCGAGGGCGACACCCAAGGCGAGAGTGACGCCCAAGGCGACGAGGAGCTCGGCGAGGGTGCGGTCGAGGAAGGCTAAGGGGGAGTAGAGGCGAACGTAGTTATTAGCGGTGAGAGGGTGTCGTATGAAAAGGCTTCGACAAAAATTCATCTCGGATCTTCCGCGAAGCCGACTTCGGCGAGGGGAACCAGAAACGTTTTTTCGTCAACGGGTCTCTCATCCCGCGCGTCAGTATCGCGGGGAGTCGCGCACGCATCGTCTCCGTGCGATACAGCGCGCCGAACGCCCGCCCCACATCCGGCGACCTCAGCGGCNGCGCCTCGGACCGCCCGTCGTATCGCGCGCGTCGCCCCGGGCATCCCGCATCCGCCCGCGAGTTTATCTCGGAAGCCGTTGTCATTCGGGCACCTGAGTGTTAGCTCGTCCGGTGCGCGATGTCGATGGCTCCGCCCGCCGCGCGGAGGAAATCCGACGCCGCGGCCGAGCGCAGACGGCAGCTCGAGGAGTGGAAGAAGAAGAAGGAGGCGCAGCGGAAGCGCCAGTCCATCGGCGGGCGCACCTCGCTCGGCGGCGGGGCGGCATCTTCACGCCCGTCAATCAGCGGCGTATCGGACTACTCGAGGAGGGGTTCGTCCGGGACCGTCGGGTCCGTCGCGCAGGGCACGCCGACGTCCCGGCTGCACGCCGCGCGCGAGGGGGTCCAGCAATGGGATAAGGATAGACGCGTGGGCGCCAAGNTCGCGGTGAACGACGCCGCCGCGCGTCGCAAGAAGTCCATCTCCCCACCNACCGCCACCGCCGCTCGCCCGCCCAACCCATCCTCCTCCTCCGGGAAGAAGAAGAAGACGGCGAGCGTCGTCACCCGCGGAACCCCGTCGCCGCCCGTCGCCGTACGCGCCGCCAAAGAGAACACCCCGCCGTCGCAGGGCAAGGCGCTCGTCCCATCCCCCGAGGCTGTCTCCGCCTTTGTCGCGAGCCTGCGGTCCGTGGACGTCTCCAACCACCACAGCCCCAGCGTGAACAACAACGTCGTACGATCTGGCGCGGGGCCCGGGATCAAGATGGCGGCCACGTCCTGGATGAACGCGCCGCAGTACTCCAGCCCGCCGGTGATGTCCACGCCCAGGAGCGGCGTGAGCCGCGCGAAGACCGTCGCCGCGGCCAGGGCGTCACTCCACCGATCAGCCTCGGGAGGAACGCAGCCGGTGCGGCAACAACAATCGCGGGAGAAGCAACAAACNCAAACCGGTCCGTCCCCGCGGTCCGTCGCGTTGGCGGAGAAGAACGAGGCGGAGCGAAGGGAGAAGCTCCTCGCGGCTCAGATGGCTACGATGAATGAAGAGCGTACACAGATGCAGTCCAACCTGGCGCTCCTAGGTGTNAAGATGGGGGATTTGGANACGGAGGCGGAGACGCGGAGAACGGAGCTCGAGCGCGAAAAGGCGATTGCGGCGGCGGCTCACGCGGCGCTCGAGTCGGCCAGGCTCGAGAAACTCGCCGCCGTCGAGGAGAAGGAGTTTACGATCGAGGCGCAGGCGGGTATGCTCCAGCAGCTCAGCGCCGAGCTCGAGCGCGCGGAGAAGTGCAGGGAGGACGCCGAGCGGGCCAAGTCGAGCAAGGATGACAAGCTCGCGCGGACGCAACTCGAGCTCGAAAAGTGCGCCAAGGAACTCGCGCAGAAGCAGCACCAGATTCACCACATGCAATCCGGCGGCGACATCATGGGCCGCGACTCGCTCGGCAGCAGCGTCGGCCGCGTCTCCCTCGGCGGCGGCCGGAGGTCATCCGTCTACGGCGGCGGCCAGGACGTCATGGAGGACCTGCGCCAGGCGGAGAGCGTGGCGAGGCAGAGCCAGGAGCGCTTGATTGAACTCGTGGCGGCGAAACAGGCGGCGGAGCGGGACGCCTCGGACGCCCGCGCCGCCGCCGCCAAGTGGGAGTCCGAGGTGACCGCGCGACGCGGCGAGGTGGAGATGATGCAGGAGGAGCTGGAGGCTTGCCTCGAGGTTGAGCGAACGGAGCGGCGCAAGGCTGAGGAGCTGTACGAGATGGCAAAGGAGGAAAAGGCTGGGCTCGAGCGAATCGTTTCCACCCGAGCCGAGGAGATTTCCACCCTGGAGGAGAGGCTGGTGGAGGCGACCGCCGCCGCGGACGAGATCCGCGCGGGTATCGAGGAGAGGGACCAACTGCTACGTGACGGCGACGCCATGCTCGAGCAGAAGGAGGCTGAGCTGGACCAAGCCGCCGAGTACGCCCTCTCGCTGCAAAATAATCTCGACGAGCTACGGGCGGAACAGGAGCGGATGCGCGCCGAGAAGGACGCGGGGTCACCCCCCCGGCCGTCCGAGGAGGAAAACGCGCGGAACAAAGAGGCGCTCATCCTCCACCTCAAGTCCGAGAACGAGGCGCAGGTCAAGGCTGCGGAGCGTGAGATTGAGACTTTGAAGTTTCAGCTCGAGGAGAGAGACGTAGCCGTGTCCGACGCCGAGGGCAAACTCGCGGCGCGCGAGGCTGAATGCGCCAAGCTCCAGAGCGAGGTTTTCGCAAAGTCCAACGCGCTGTCCCCGCTGAAGCAGCGCGCGGACGCGGCGCAGAACGTGTTGAACGCGATGGAGAAGGAGCTCGACTCCCGGGACGCTCAGCTCAGGACGGTGACGGATCAGCTCATGGCGGCGATGTCCGCGGAGAAGCGCCAGACGCGGGCGGTGGCGCGGCTCGAGATGTCGCTGGCGGAGCGCGAAGAGACGGTGCGTAACATGAACGAGCAGCTCAGGGAGGTCTCCACGAAGGCTGGCATGGCCTCCGCGGTCAAGAAGGAACGGGACCAGTACCACCAGATGTTTGAAAACGCCGAAAACGCGAGGTTGACGCTGGAGCAATCGCTCGCTTCCAACCGGGACGAAAACGTTCACAGGCTACACCTCGCGCAGCAGGAACGGGCCGCCGCGCTGTCCCGCGCGGAGGCTCTCCAGGCGACCGTCTCTAGCAAGGAGGCGCAGGCGCAGTCGCTGGTGGAGAAGGCGTCGGCGGCGGAGCGAGCGGCTGAGTTTGAGCGCACAAAGCTCGCGGGTCTCGCCGCCGCCGCCGACGAGGCGGTTGAAAACGCAAACGCGCAGGTTATCGAAACACGCGCGGAACTCGAGGGGCAGATGCTCCAGATGCGAACCGAGCTCGGGCACCAGGTGGAGGAGGCGGAGGCGCGGGTAGGGGAAGTCCAATCCGCCGCGGAGGCGAGGGTGGCGTTTGTTGAATCGCAACTCAAGGCTTCCCTCGAGGAGGTTGCCCGGCTCACCGGGGAACTCGAGTCGGCGCGGCGCTCGCAGGTNTCGTCCGACGTGGACCGCCAGTTGAGGCTGCGGCTCGAGGGCGAGGTCCACGTCGCCAAGACCAACGTCGCATCCGCTAACGTCCGCNTGGAAGAGGCGCGNGCTGCTCTCAAGGCGGCGGAGGATCGATCCCTCGAGCTCGAACAAAGGCTCGTCGACGCCGAGCGCCAACTGCGAGTCGAGCGCCGCGACAAGGAGGAGCGACTCGAGGTGGCCGCGAAGCTCCAGGCTGAGCGCGAGGACGCCGCCGCGCACGCCACGCGCGAGCTCGAGGGCAGGCTACACGCCGCGCAGTCCGCCGCGGAGGCTGGCGCCGCGGAGGTGGACCGGCTGAACGCCGCGGTTGTGTCGCTCAGGTCCGAGGTGACGGACGCGGGGGGCTTGTCCGCCGAGGCGGCGGCAAAGATCGCGCACCTCGAGGATGAACTCGCCGCCGCGGACACGCTGATCACCACCGCCAAAGCCGAGGCTGCGGACTACAAGTCCAAGGCTGACGACACCGAGAAGGAGAGCCTCTTCTTCTTGGGCGAGATGCAGGTGGCGGTTGCCGACGCGGAGAAGAAAATCGTCGCGCTGCACAAGACGGTGGCGTCCCGGGATCTGAAGCTCTCGCAGCTCACCGCCGAGGTCAAGGCGTTAAAGGAGGTGCTCAGGGACAGGGAGGAGAAGCTCGGAAACGTGGACGCACGGACAGCCGCGATGAAAAAGGCGCATCACGAGGAACTCGAGTCCATGAAGGGTGAGGGCGACGGGCACTCCATCATGCTGGAGATGGAAACCAATCAGCTCCGCGAGAATTTGGAGGATAAGCGGTCCAAGATCAAACGGCTCCAAGAGGACCTCGGCGTCGCGTCCGACAAGAACAAAACCTTGCTCGATCAGTGCGAGCGCGCGAGGGCGGCGCAGTCCATCGCCGAGGAGACAGCCGCGGACGCGCTCAAGGTTCGCGATGAATTCGCCGCGGCGATGAAGAGCCAGCACGAGACCAACTCCCGGGCAAACGCCGCCGCCGACGAGGCGTACAAGTTACACGTGGAGGAACTCGAGGATGAGCTCAAGTACGAGCGGACCCGCGCAGCTGCGTTGGCGAGGGAGGCGTGGAAGCGGGGTATGCGGCCGGATGACCTGAGTGGGGACGCGGCGACCGCGCTGGAGGACTTGGTCGGCGAGGAGATGTCGGCGGCGTCGCCGCAGACGAGGATCCAGTGGATGACGGAATCCGCGACCAAGATTGACTTTGCCAAGTTCAAATCGAGCGTCGAGAAGATCGCCGCGGGGAAGCGCGGGCCGGGCCTCGCGGCGGCGGGCACGCCGGTCGGTGCAGAGCGGCCGATGCTCCTGTCGCAGCTGGTGAGCTCGGTGAAGAAGGCTGCGCCGATTCCCGCCACCGTCACGCCGACGGCGCAGCCCAGGTTCCTGGCGATGGCAAACAAGGAGAACGGATCGGTCAACGGGTTCACGCCGTCGCCAGCCGCGGCGAGGTTGAAGCGTTCGAAGAACGGCAACGAAAACGATGCCGAGAACGTGGTAGCCGCGCTGGGGAAGATGGAGATGACCGTCGGGGACGACCGGAGGATAACTCGGGGACTGTCCAGGCGCGAGGCTCTCACCGAGATGAGAAACGGAAACTAATACCGGGACGGGGAGGGGGGATTCATACGCACACACCACTAGAACGTTCATCAATATGACGTCGTGTCACAAATCGTTCGCTAACTAATTCGTAGTAGTCTACACGTTCGTTGTCACCCGTGTCGCTTCACAGCACGATGCGCCACTGACACAAGGTCATATCCGCGCCCACCGTGACGAGGTAGGTATCGTCGAACATGAACCTCACCTGCGTCACCTTGGCCGAATGCGCGCCGAAGGTTCGACCCGCGCAGCCCTTATGCGCGGGGTACTGGTACATGTTCAGCATACCGAACTGGTCGCCGCTCGCGACGACCGTCCTGGTGTGGCTTCGGTCGCAGGTGGTCACGTCGGTGCCCATGGAGTACCGCGGCAGGATCCCTTGCACCGGCCACCCCGCCACGCACGTCCACGTCGCCCAGTCCATGTTCCTGGTATCCGCCGGGAACTTAATCTGCTTACCACTAGGCATCTCCCAAAAGAGCATCTCGAAGTCCCCAGAGTTGCTCTGCATCACGGTGCTGTCCTCGGACCAGTCGATGTGCCGGATGTAACTCGCGTGGCCCTTCGCGACGCCCATGCGTCCGTACTGCTTACCCACGTCGTACACGTCGATGTAATTATCGTGCGAACCGACGCCCAGGTACTGACCGTTCGGCGAATACTTCAACTCGTGTATGGGCTCCTCCCTGTCCTTCTTCGCGTGTATGGTGTCCAAGCTGTCGGCGCTGAGAACCACCAGGCCGCCGCCCGCGAGGCCGATGGCGATCTGCGAGCCGTCGGGGTGATACGCGACGCTCCTTCCTTTGGCGCCCAAATCGCGAACCATGACCATCCTTCGACTGGCGACGTCCCACACGCGCACCGTGCAGTCGTCACCCACCGTGCACATCTGGTGTTCGCCCGGGTGCGTGGCGAGGCCCCATATGGTGCCGTATCCGTGACCCTGGAGCATCAGCGTGTACGTGTACGAGGTGGTGTCCATCTCGTAAATCTCGCCGGTGCGGATGCCGACGACGAGCATGCTGCCGGATAGGTGCATCGCCTTGATGCAACCCGACATNGCCTGCGGGTGGTTAATCTCAACCTCCTTCAGGCACTGCATCAGGTCGATGGTCCAGAACTTAACCTTACCCTCCTTCCCGCCCGATATGACGACNTCCCTGGTGGCGATGACGGCGTGCGTCACCTGGTGGCACCGGCGCATGTTCGTCGCCAGCTGGTACCCTTTGAACAGGTAGAGGCTACCGTCCTGCGTCCCAACGACGGTGGTATCGGGACCCGGGAAGCAGCAGCACAGCATGGTCTGGATCTTACCCCGCTTGGAGAACAGCGCCTTCCTCGCCACGAACGGCGAGGTGCTCCAGAACATCAGGTGCTTCACGCCGCACGTCACCACGTAGTCCTGGAACGGCGACCACGACACGCTGACGATCTTCTCGGGCGAACCCTTGGATGAGGCCAGCATCGTCCCCGTTTGCCACCTGTACACCGCCAGCGAGTGGTTAGCATCCGCGCCCACCGCGCACAACAACGTACCGTCCCTGGAGAACGTCGCGGACACGATAGCCTTCTTGAGGAAACCCTGGAGGATCGCGAGCGGTCGCCGCGGGTCGTCGCTGGACCACACGATCAACTTGGGGTTCCGCCCAACCTCGCCGGTGGCGAATATGCTCCCGGTTGGGTGCCTGGCGCAACACAGGACATCGTCGGTGTGCCCGGTGACGCCGTCCACGGTGGGGTTATCCGCGAGGAACCGCTGCGTGTTGCTCTCGCGGTTGTACACGATGCCGAGGGATGCGGTGTGATAGACCACTTCGCCCCGCGCTGTGTAGAACAAGTTGTCCCTGGTATCGTGAGCCCTGTACCCGTGGACAAACTCGAGCTCCGCGGCTTCCATGCAGGGCGCCAGTGCGTCTGGTTCCCGCAGGTAGCCGTCCGGTGCGAACACCGCGGGGGCGCACGGCAGGAACGCTAGTCTCGAGCCCGGATCGAGGCCCGAGCCTTGCGGGATCTCTCGGGACGGCTTAGCCTCGAGGCTGGACAGCGGCATGTACTGCGGGATTCCGTTGACGTGACCCGTCATCACCATCTGCACAACCTGGTTCGTCTTTGAGAAATCCTCGTAATCCTCAACCGACGTGAGCACCTCCTCCTCGACCTCGCTGGTCATCTCCTCGTCGCCTTCGTCGGCTTCGTAGTGCCGCCACTGGAACGCGCACCGGTCGCCGCCGCCCACGGTGATCAGAAACTCATCGTTGTAGCTGAACCTCGCGTTGGTGACGTGCGAGCTGTGGCCCAGGTAGCCGTGGTAATCCGCGCGTCCCACGTCGCTGGGGTACCGAAACAATTTGACCANGCCAAAGTCGTCCGCGGTGGCCACCACGGTGCCGTCGGCGCTGCGGCAGCACGCGTTGACGTCCGTGCCGTCGGCGTGCTTCGGCCACACGCCCTGCACCGGCCATCCGAGGGTGGACGTCCACGAGTCCCACTTGGTATCCTTGAGCGCGGTGGGAAACTTGACCTGCTCGCACCCGGGAATCTCCCAGAACATCAACTCGTAATCACCACTGTTGGTCTGCAGATAACGACTGTCCTCGCTCCAGTCCAGGTGGGTGATGTAGCTGCTGTGGCCCTTGCACACGCCGACGCGCTTGAAATTTCTCGAGGCGTCGTANACGTCCACAAAGTTATCGTGGCTTCCNACCGCCAGCCACCTGCCGGACGGCGAGAACTTGATGTCACCTATGCACTCGCGCCTGTGCTTCTTGGCGACGAGCTCGTTCCCGGTGTTGGTGTCAAAGACGATGAACCCGCCGCCGAAGAAACCCGCGGCGATGAACTTTCCGTCGGGGGAGTAGGAAGCGGATCGAACCTTCGAGCTCACGTTTCTCACCGCGATTTGCCTTCGCTGGTACATGTCGTACACGCGCAGGGTCTTATCGTCGCCCGCGCTGACGAATTGGGGCAGGAACGGGTGCGTGGTGAGACCCCATAGCTCGCTGGTCTGGATCCTTCGTTTCTCGTCGTACCCGGCGCTGTGTCCTTGCGTGATGATCCGCCTGCGAGTCTTCCAGCTGTCTTCGGTGCTCATGTCAAACTCGAAAATCTCGCTGCCCTTGGTGCCCACCAACAGTTGGGTTCCCTCCATGAACAGCGACTTGACGCACGGCGCCTTGCCGTCGTAGCTGCACAGCGGCTTACCCTGAAGGTCGGTGATCGTCTCCACAACCTTGGCCATGTCGATGGTGAACACCTTCTCCATGTACTGGGTGAAAAAATTAACCTTCCCGTCCTTCCCTCCGGTGACGATGTAGTCCTCGTTGACGAATATGTCGTGCACCGGTCCTTGGTGCAGCGCCTCGAACTTCTGGATGCACTGCTCGCCACCGTCCGCCCACTGGTACACGATCCCGCCCTGGGTCCCCGTCAGCGTCGAGCCGTCCGTGTGAAACGCGATGGACAGGACGGTCGACACCGCCCCCATCCGCCCGTACACGCCCCTCTTACCCACCAGATACCCACCCTCCATCACCCAGAACTTGATGTGCTTCACCCCGCCCGTGACCAACCGCCCGTCGTACGGATTATACTCGCAGTTGAACACCCTGTTCTCGTCACCCTTGCTGTTCGCCACCATGCGCCGAGACGCCCAATCGTAGATGGCCACCGAGTGGTCGTCGTCGAGTCCCACCGAGGCCAGGTACTTGCCCGTACCGTCGAACGAGAGCGACACCACGGCGCGTTGGTGAAAGCCCTTGAAGCTCCGCGAGTAGCTCGCACGTGGTGGACGACCAGACGCAGATGGTCGGGTCCTTGCCCACCTGCCCCGTGGCCATGATCTCTCGGTCCGGGTGCATGGCCAGGCTGACGATGTCGTCGGTGTGCATGGTGAAGAACTGCTGGGTGTGCTCGCGGCTGTCGTAGGCGATGCCGGTGGCTGCCGCCGGGTAGGTGACCAACCCGTCGATGTTGTACACCAGGTTGTGCCTGGAATCGTGCGCGCGGTAGCCGTAGACGAAGTCCAGCTGGAGGTGATGGTCGGGCTTCTCGTGCGTGTTGTATCCGGTCGTGTGCGACGTGGGTGCCACGAGCGCGGCTCTGCACGGCTGACGCGCCAGGAAGCCGTTCTCGGTGGAGCGCTCCACCGGCCCATCCGCGGGTCGCGGTCGGCGGTTGTATCGCTCGTTCTCCTCCGCCTCGATGTCGGAGTCGATGCCCTCGTCCGCGAGCATCTCCAGCGCCCCTTCGTCGTAAATCTCCTCGCCGTAGCCATCTTCCTCGTCGTACCCGAGGGCGGCCTCCTTGTCCTTGTCCCCGCCCTTCTCCTTTTTCTTGTCCCTAGCCTTGGACTTCTTCTTGCCGCCAAAGCTGAACATACCCATGGCGGGCCGATACTCGACGCCCCTCGAGGCGTCGGTGCAAGCGGTCGCGCGAAGGTGCTCTGACTGAGCAGCTCCTTCGACATTTCAAAAGCGAGTTGACAAAAATCCGACCGAAAAATTACGACCGACCGTATTGAACTAAAGCTAAGGCTGTTACTACAACAATCGTGGCTACTCTACTCTCGAACGTGCTCCGGGCGACGTGTCCATCGCGTGTGTACCTGCGACGAATCAATCGAGGGTGGATCAAGCGGAGGTCAGGGTGGGAACGAAGTCGANGTCGGTTCGGGTTGCCAACATCGCCGGGACGAGGAACTTTGCCGACCGTTGTAGACCCCTGTGTCATTATGATCGCAGGGGGGGATTTGTAGCCGGCCCTTTCATCTTGCCACCCTATCATACCCGACTCTCCAACGGTGAGATGAAGAGAGGGTTCAGAGGAAATGGCCGAGAGGAAAAGGCGTGGAAAAGGTGACGGGTGACCCGTAAGGGCGAATGAGGTTGAAATCACGCGGATCATACGGCTCTTCCATACGCTGGTCTCATCATCCGAGTCTCGTCACCGAGCGCCGAAAACGGAAAGTACCGAGAGTTCGAGGAAAACTGTAATTGCCCTATTGGCACCGAACCGCGATCGGGACCAGCCCCGCGGCTCGGCTTCCTATCGAGAGACAAAATTATCCCAGGGAATGCTTTCAGCCAATCTTTGGACAGAGCGGACCACAGCCTTGCGGCGATCCAACTCCGTGGCAGAGTGGCTACACGCGAGTTCGGGCGTATATTCGGGGTATGCGTGTGGAAATAGACACAACGCACGGGCACTGATGGCCTCGGGCTGCAACACGAATCACACGATCGATCTTGCACACGATATGGGACGCGCGAGGCGTGGATATCGCTTTAGCCGTCCGGGGTAAGATCGCATGCGACGAACGAAAACCATGAGAAACTGTGCCAACGAGACAGGTCAACGACTTCCCACCGATAGGGATGCCATTGGTTTAGGTTTGGCTTACGATTCTCTGCTCCGGAGATCATGACTAGCTTCACGGGGGTTCAGCCACGTCGCCTCAGTCTCTGGAGCATTGTTTGCGGAAAACGAGCGGGCNGTTCGAGTTCGACGGGGCACGGGCGTGGGTACTGACCTTACCGGTGTGAGAGTAACCTCACTTCGATCACGACGGCGTCGAACCGCACCTTCAACCGGCAATCAAGCGGNNTTGAAGAAGGAGACGGAGACCCAGTTGAGGTAGACGAAAATAATCGTCGCCGGTATCGTGATTGGGACGAGCAGGGTGTAGTACCCCGCGTCGTCCGTCGACGATCCACCGTCGCCGCGGACGAAGTTCCAGACGGCGATGGGGACCGCGATGAACCCGGCGACGCCGAACGCGAGCAGCGCGAGGCCCATCAGCCTTCGCAGCGCGACGCCCTTGTCCTCCAGGTTCCACTCCTGCCGCCGCCCCGCGACCTCGTCATAACCCATCGCGGCGAAGCTCCGCTCACGGTTTACGCGTCTCCGATGCGCCGGAACAAGGGTCCACCACCCAGACGCTCACGGCCGGGTGCGCATCCAACCTGCGGCGGACCCGGTGACCCGATTCCCGTGCCAACGCGCGGGAGTGGAGTGAACCACGCTGGGAGGGGCGGGAAACCTAGGCCAACAGAGATTGCGCCGTCAAGCCAAGTTTTGAGAACTTGGGCGATAACCAAAAGAATGTAACTGCTCGCGGGTGAGACGGCGCTCG
>JGI24539J26755_10001354_pt1 | contig 11348 bp, 4 predicted proteins | sample NorSeaMetagenome_2_FD_26755 | JGI IMG/M metagenome (IMG submission 26755)
GGCAACCCCGCGTACCCCGGCGGCAAGTGGTTCAACCCGCTCAACCTCGGCAAGGACGGCATGGCCTCCATGCAGAAGAAGGAGGTCAAGAACGGCCGTCTCGCCATGATGGCGTTCCTCGGCTGCATGGTGCAGGCTGCCGTCACCGGCGAGGGCCCGTGGAAGAACATCTGCGACCACGTGTCCAACCCCTTCGGCGCCAACATGCTCGCCAACTTTGGCGCCATCGGCGGCTCCTCCCCGTTCTAAGCGGCCTTTTAGGTCGCGAACGAGCGTGAGGGTGGAGGGTGTTTCAATTCGGATGTGATGATTGCGGTGGTATACGTGTAGCGCATGCGTGCGTGCTTTTGTCTTAGCTAAAAACCTCGCGTCGAGAGGCGCGATCAAATACAACAGAAAATATAAACTGCGAGACTGTTTGCCCACTGGAGTGAGTTCATAGACTGTTAATAGTTGTCGATAAAATACGTCGATCTGAGATGATCCGCGTTGGCTTCGTCCACCGCCCCTTGTGCCACCAGCGCGTCCACGAGCGCCACCACGCCCGCCTTGGCCTTGCTCCCCAGCAGCTTCGACGCCAGCGCGAACCTTCCGCACGTCGCCAGCTCCGTCATGCACGCCGCGACTCTCTTACCGATTTCTTTCACATCATTCGCACCCCCCCATTCAACCTGCGTCTCGCCTTCCTTCTCTTCCTGAGGCAGGGCGACGTACCCTGCCGCGAGCGCGGACACGAGCTCCGAGAGCACCGTGCCGTTGATCTCCACCTTGAACAGCTTCGCGATCCGGCCCGTGGAATCCCCCGCGGTCACGCCGAGGTACCTCCACCTGGCGTCCTGGGACTTGCACGATCGACGCCACGTCTTCTCAAACTCGATCGCCGTGCTGGGCGCGCACAGCTGTGTCGCGTCCGCCGCGTTCAGGCGCGTGGCGCCCGGCGTGGACGCGGGCCCTGATGCGCGGCCCTCGGGGGTGAACGAGAACGCGGGCGCGCGAGCGGCGGCGCGGTCCGCGGCGGTCATGAGGGAAGCATCGCCCGGGAGGTTGCGCGGACGGAGGTGCGCGACGCTGACCATGTTCTTGAAGACGTCGTAGCCCTCCATCTGGCGCACCGCGCGGTGCTTGGCCTCGTCGCGCGCGGCGCGAAGGGCATCGTCCTGGACCGCGTCCTGGAGCTCGCGGCTCACCTTGGGCGGGGCGCTCATGCCGACGGCGTGCGGTCAACCAGTGGCCGAGGCTTCGAAGACTCGAATATATGAACTTCTGGTAAATTTCTGAATTACGAATTGGCGATTGTGGACTCGTCTCGTATAGGGCTCCGGTGAGGACGGGTAACGAGAATGTCTTTAATTTCTGGCGAAATCGACTCTCGCTGACTGGCCGCCTGTGTCGTCGGTCCCTTATTTTCGGAGGTTGGATATTTTATGAAAAAGCTGCGCGAGGAGGAGAGAGGGGCGTCGCGCGACGAGACTCGACTGGTGTTCGTTTGATATGGTATCTTTTATCGAAAAGGCGCCGCCCATAAGCTAAACAAATGTGAGCGACGCCAACCTCGCGAAAAAGAGAAAATAGCACAGGAAGAATAGCGTATGATGCGCACCAAAACACTCTCAACACATCCTATGGCGGCCCGAGAGTTAAAAGGAAACAACTCGGTCCACCCTTCGGCGGTTAGAAAGGGATTTAGTACACCTCGACGTGCCACTGGCCCTTCTCCTTGAGACCCTCGAGCCACTCCTCGTAGCTGATGCCCTTCTCCTTGCAGACGCCCTCGAGCATGGAGAGGATACCGGGCATCATGCCCTTGAGGCCGCAGAAGTACATGTGCGCGCCGCCGTCGAGCAGCTGGAAGATCTGATCCTTGTACTCCTCAACCTTGTCCTGAATGTACATCTTGCCGCCGTTCTTGTTGGATTGCTCGCGGGACAGGGCGTAGTCGCAGCGGAACTGACCGGGGAATCGGTTGATGCACTCCTGGATCTCGTCGTCGTAGAGCTTAGCGTCAGAGTTGGCGACGCCCATGAAGAGCCACGCGAGTCCCTTGTACTCCCACGACTTGACGTCCTCCACGAAGAAGCGGCGGTAGTAGGAGCGCATGGGCGCGATGCCGGTACCGGTGGCGACCATGATGACGGGGGTGGCGGGGTCCTTGGGGAGGAGCATGACCTGGCCGGTGGGGCCGGTCATCATCACCTCCGCGCCGGGCTTGGCGTCGCAGAGGAAGTTGGAGCAGATGCCCTTCTTGGCGGGATCCTCGGCGTTCTTCTCCGTGTCCCAGTAGGTGGCGCGGCGGACGCACAGGGTGGCCGTCTTGCCGTCGAACTCGTCACCGTAGCGGGTGGAGGCGATGGAGTAGAGGCGGACGCCGTGGGGAACCTCCTTGCCCTTGGAGTTGATCTTGGTTCCGGGCGGGATGACGCCGTAGGACTGGCCTTCCCAGAAGGGCATCTTGCCGCCGTGTTCGATGATGATGTGGCACGTCTCGCCGGTGGCGTTGGGGCCGACGATGCGCTCGACGGACTTGACGGTACCGGTGAAAGGGGACTTGTTCTTGAAGGTGTTGAGGGGGAGGGGCATGTCCTCGAGCTCGAGGGGCACGGGCGCGCGGCCAGCCTTCATGGACTTCTTGGCGGTGCCAGCCATCTCGAGGCCGAGGCCGTAGTCGGTGCCGTTCGCCTTGACCACCATGCCCGCGGCGCGGGCGGGGGCCTTGGCCGCCTTGGAGACGACGGCGGCGCCCGCGAAGGAGGACTGTGAGGGTGAGTGACGAGAAGGGGACGGATCGTCAGCATGGAGGTTCGTTGCCGGGTTCGCGATCGGAGTCGGGATTTCTTTCGTCGATGAAAACGCGGGTGACGCTATCCGAAACCCTGTTCGTTTCCCGGGCAAAAAGACGTCGAGTGGCGATCGGAGGTTGCCGTCGGCGCGCCGTCTGCGCGCCCGCGACCGTCCGATCCCGCGGACGACGGCGTGAATTCGGGGCGAATCTCACCTTTGCCAGCATGGGGGTAGCGAAAACCTGCGGAGACGGTGGGACGGGGGGAGGGAGGGAGGGGACCGGTCGTCAGTCCACGGGGCTCGATTTCGTCACGGGCTCACTTCGAGGCCTGTTATCTCCCGCGGGCGAATTGTAAGGGCCGTCATCGCGCCGTCGCGCGCGTTCGCGATCGGCGCGGGGACGCGTCGGCGCGACGGCCGATGACAAAACGAAACAATCCGATCGATTCGCTCACCTGAGCAGCCATTGTTGCTTAGGAACGTGTCACGTTGCGGTGATGTGTGTCGCGTCGACGAGCCGATGATGCGAGCTGGAAGCCTTCGCTTCATCCGGTTTCCGGTGATGAAACAGAGGCTCACAAATACCAATAGGTGGCAGCTCCGGTCGCTGATTGGTCGAGAAAATGAGCTGGCTTTTAGCACGAGGAGCAGTCGGGAACTTTAGAAATAGGCAAATAGACGATGATGGTTAATATTCACGGTATGAACCGTATGGCAAGTGGTTAGGATCTCGAATCGAACGATCGTATGAGAACACACCCGCCAGAACTCGACCAGAACCAAGAAAATAACGCGAGTTGTTGTTGTTTCCGCGTTGTTGAACTCCCCCAATCTATTTGCGTCGTCTGCGACGCAACTCGGCGCCCACACCGCGGGGCACCACTCTCCGTCCAACGGGCGTCGCCGAACGTGTGACGAAGCGTTCAATCCGGACGTCATGGGTAAGCTCGTTCCGGCGATCGCGGCGCTCGCGCTCGTGGCATTCGCCGCGTGCGTCACCTGCGCGCACCTGGGAATTATCGCCCCGTTGCCGTTCGACCTGCCGCCCCTCGGCGAGGTCGCCGCCGCGCGCGTCCGCGGGCTCGGGTACCTCGCCGCCGAGTTCGCCGTGCTCGGCCCCGCCGGTCCTCTGCACTCGCGCATCGCACGCGCGGCGTACGCGGGGTTCCTCGCCGCGAGCGCACAGCTGGCGAAGCTCAAGGCGGGATCGATGGATCCATTTACCCTCGCGTCCATCGTCGCCACCGCGTTCGTCTCTGGCGCGCGCGGCGCGATGTCCACCCCGACGCTCGCGTTACTCGCGGTTGTAATCTACACCGCGGTCAACACGCGCCGCGCGAGCTGGCTCCGCGCGCGCCGCGCCGCCGCCAACGCCGCGACACGCGCCGTTCGCCAAGAGGGCATCCGGCGCCTCTGCGCCCTCGCGTCCAAAGCCAAGCGCCCGCGGTGGGCGAGCGACGAGGCCAAGCCCGAGGGCGACTTCGAGAACGTCGAGTGGTTCAACCAGTTCCTCTCCACCCTCTGGCCGTACATCGCGCAGGCGATGAAAGCCACCGTGCGACGGGTCATCGAACCCAAGCTCGACGCGCAGAGACCGAAGGGCATAAACACAATGACGTTCGACGCGTTCAATCTGGGAACCATCCCGCCGCTCATCGAGCAAGTCGGGCTCATCCCGCCCGACGAAGCGGACGAGCTGCAGATCCAGGTCAAGTTCACGTGGAAGGGTAACCCCAAGATCGTGTTTAAAGTCGCGGGGCCGATGATCTACGGCGGCACGTCCCCGCTGAAGATCGACATCGGCGAGCTCGCCATCTCCGCCACGGCTAAAATCACGCTCTCGCACCTCATGGGTGAAGCGCCGTGCGTGGGCGGCGTGCAGATCACCCTCACCGAGGATCCGTACGTCTCCTACCGCATCGCCGTCAAAGCCGCGCCGGGGATGCCCTCAGTTAACCTGAGCTCCATACCCGGTCTCACCGGCGCGGTGCAGGGCGCCATCACGGTGGCGTTTCGTGAAAAAGTCGTCTTTCCCAAATCGATCAATTCGGTCATCGTGAAGAAGCACACGCCGTGGACCGTGCGGGCGATCGAGGACGCCATCCAGATCTCACCCGTCGGCCGACTAAAGCTCACCGTCCGAGGCGCCAGCGGGTTGAAGAACATGGAGGTGATGGGAACCAGCGATCCTTACGCTAACATCGCGCTGGGTTCGAGAAAATACCCTCCGCTCCCCGCCGATTGCCTGTACAGGACCAAGACGATCGATAACAACTTGCATCCCACGTGGGATGAGACGTTCGAGCTGGACGTGTGCAGCACCGAGCTGCAGTGCCTGTGGGTGCGCATCTACGACGACGACGGGCAGTACGGCACCGATGACTTGATGGGCAGCGTGGTGCTTCCGCTGTCGGGGTTGCCCACGGATGGAACCACGGTTCGGGGTAGTTACCCTCTTAAGAAGGACAAGGAGCTTCAGACTGGGGGCAAGGGCAAGAAGACCGGGTCGGGACGGGGTGAGCTGTTCCTGGAGCTGACGTACACACCAATCACCGAACCTGAGGACGAGACGCGGAAGAAGGTTGACCAGATGCGTAAGGAATCGGGCGCGAAGCACCGGGCAACCGCGTACGGATCTTACGGATTCCAACGACAGATTTGCAAACTCCTCGGGATCAAAGTCGCCGATGCCGACGGCCGCGCGCTCAACGCGCTGCTCGCCTCAGACGACGGGTCGCTGGGGTACCTCAGCGATCGCCGGCTGAGGCAGCTCGTGAACACGCTTCCGCCGCGGATGGACCTCGGGCACGGCATCCCGCTGTGGGCCGCGTTTCCGGGGTTTGAAGGGATGCGATCTTTCAACCAGATATTCCTGACCATCTGGCCGTACGCCGCCACCGCCGTTCGGCGGGACGTGGACACGCTCAACGCGCAGGTGCTGCGCAAGAAGCTCCCGCCGTTCATGTACGCCAAGGTCATCGCCGACCTCGGAGCCATTCCCCCGACGTTTGAATCGGTCCGGGCGTTTAAGTCGGACGGCGACGAGATTTGTCTCGAGTTTCACCTGAAGATCGCGGGCGACATGCGCTTCGGCGCCAGCTTCGGCGCGCGTTTCCTGCCCCTGTGCGGCGCGCGAGTCCAGGTCGCGGAGCTCACGCTCGCGGCGATCGTGCGCGTCAAGCTCCAGCCGCTTGTCCCGAGGATCCCCATCGTCGCGGGCACCGCGGTGTCCTTCGTGGGCGATCCCCTGATTGACGCCGCGATCCGCCTGAAGCTTCCGTTGATGCCCGGGCTGGACCTCGGGTGCCTTCCCGGCGTCGACGTCGTGAAGAACGCGGTGTTGAAGGAGGTGGTGCCGAAGATGTACAGGTACCCGAGCTGGCTCTACTCCCCCGTGCTCGATTTCGATCACCCCGCGGTGCGCCAGCTAACCCGAGGTTCGTCCAAGGAAGACGGCCAGCACGTGGTNACCGTCAAGGTACGACGCGCGCGTAACCTCGACGCCACCGACGGCTGGTACAGCGACCCGTTCGCGGTGGTCGTCATGGCGGGCGAGGCTGACTACGAGAGCCGCGCGAAGCGCACGGCGGTGAAGAAGCGAACGCTCAAGCCGGAATGGAACCAAACGTTCTCTTTCAGCGGCGCCGCCGACGCCGGCGCGCTCATGATCGCCGTCTTCGACAGCGACGCCAAGCCGACGGTGGTCAAGGCGATCGATCCCGCGCGTTTACGGCGTAAGATGACGCCGGTGACGCGGCAGCACCTCAAGTCACTGCCGCACGCGGAACGGTTCCACATGCGAGCCGACGATATTCCGTTCAACGGCACCGTCGCTAAGAAGGCTAAAGAAGCCGCGGAGAAAAACGCGATTCAAAACGGCACCATGTCTCCGAAGGACATCGCGAAACTGGAGAAGAAGGCGAAGACTAAGGCGGATAAGAAGGCTAAGAGCGTGGGTAAGATGCTGAGCGAGGCGAAGAAGGCTGACATCGCGGCCCGAGCCGCGCGTGAGCCGCCTCTACCCCCCCGGGTCAAGACCCCGGAGCAGATCGAGAAGGAGGCTAAGAAGGCGGCCAAGGCTGAGAAGAAAGCCGCTAAAGCGGCGAAGAAGGCGGAGAAGGACGCCAAGAAGCTCGAGAAGAAGGAGAAGAAGTTGAAAAAGACGGACTCGATGGAGACGAAGACGAAGGAGACGCTCGATCCCGATCGCGTCGTCTCCGACGTCGAGCAGTGCGTCATCAACGAGACGGTGACTTTATCCAACGANTTACTCGGCATGTGCCACGTGGATTTCAAGCGCCTGCTCAAACCCGGGCAGCGCAAAACCGTGTGGCTCCGGCTCGAGGGCGGACCCGGGGATCAGAAGCGTGCCGCGGCTGCGGAGATGGACTTGGAGGATCCAGACAAAGATCCCAACGAACGGGTCTACGCCGACTGGGAAAACGACCAGGATTCCGGCGAACCCGAGATCGAGGTCGAGATCGAATGGTCCGTGTACGAAGACGTCTCGTTCGCCAAGCCCGGCGATTCACATCCCGGCGATTCACATCCCGACGAGCCCGACTCTGCTGACACCACGATCGGAACCGTCGCCACCAACGACGCGGGCATCGCCGTCGGCTCCCTCCACGTCGAAGTCGTCAAATGCTCCGACCTTCAAAAGCCGCGCGTCGGCTCCGTGTACAAGACTCGCATGAGCGGCGAACGCGTGACGCCCAAGGTGGACATATACGTCTCTAACCAGCAGGCTTCGACGCAGACGTCGCGCGGGACGGAACCCACGTTCAANGAGCACTTCGANTTNCCCGGGATCACCGCGCTGGACGAGTTGGTCGTGCGCGTGGCGCACCCGGGCCGCAAGTCGATGTCTACCAAGATTGGAATGTTCAANGTCAAGGACAAGTTCATGGGCAGCGTGGTGGTACCGCTGAACGGNGTGGTGAAGAGCGGGGCGATCGCTGGGACGTACGCGCTGGGTGGGGTGAAGCACGGGGACGTGACGCTCAACCTGAACTACCGCGTGGAACGGAAGTACGCGTCGACGTCCGACTGAGTAGTTAGTCACGAGTTGAATCATTTATGCCAAAAACGTTCAACACCGTCAGGACAATGTTAACCTACGCTCCTTCGGGGGATACAAGCCCACATTGCCCCGCACCCGTCATGCCGTCCAAGACTCCGGCGAAGGGGAAAACCCCGTCGAAGGCACGAAAGGCGAAGGATGCGAGTACGAAAGCGGCGTTCTCGTTGGCGTCGCCCGCCGTCGGCGTCATCGGCGCGATCCTCGCCGTGGCCGTGGCCGTGATGCTGTCTCTGGGCGATCCTACGATGCTTACGAGGCTCCGCTCGTCCTTCGTNGGGATCCCCTCGGGTGACGACGCGACGACATCGCCGGTGCCGCCCCCNGCGACTTCATCGCCCCCGGCGCCGTCANCACCGGCGACACCCACCGGGAACNANGAACCGNCGAGCCTGGGCGACGCGGAGACCGCGCGGCTGATCGCCTCGGTGCTTCCGCGTCGGTCGTCAATGGGACGCGAATCCTCCGAGGGTGGCGTCGCCGACCACGACCTCTCGCGCGCCGACGCCGAATCCCTCGCGTCGCTGCCGGGCGGTGACACGCGCGTCGTATCCTCCCCCGTCATGCTCAACACCGCTAATTTCGCGGACGCGTTGGACGGGCGCGTCGGCATCGTGCTCTTCCGCTCCGTCGCCACCAAGCGCATCAAAGGCGTGCGAGACGCGATCTCCAGATCCTTCCTACTCATGCCCCCCGGCGCCGTGACCCTCTTCGGAGAAGTCGACGTCAAGTCCGACAGCCTCCTCCGCATACGCTACGCCCCGGGGATCGAGTACGCGGGGCGCGGGGACTCGCGCAAGAAGGGCGATCGCAGGTTACGCGACCGCGACGGCGAGGGCTACGAGTTCGGTCGCAAGCGGATGCTTTTACGACAGATGCAGATCACCGTGTTCAGAGGTCTCGTCCCGGTTGGGGTATTCCGTGACGCCGCCACCCCATCCAACATCGCCGCGTTCGCATCGAGCGTCGCGCTGACCCAAGGGCACGTCGCGAGGCTCTCCAAGGACTCCGCGCGTGCCTGGCTCGCCACCGCCGACGCGGCTCGGCCCGTGTTGATCGCGTGTTCCAACCGCGACGAAGTCGAGACGGTGAAGTCGCTGAAATCCATCGCGAAGGTCGGGGGTTCGAGCCCCGGCGGGGGTTCCAACGCCGTCGTTAAAGACCGCCGCGCGAGGATCGGGTACATCCCTGACGAGCGCGAGTGCGCCGACGTCCTTGGGTGGCGCGCGCCACCAGGCGGCGGCCGCGAGGCTCGGATCTTCGTCGATGCCGTCGCCAAGTTTCCGGCGAAGGAAACGGACGCGACGACGGTGCCGCTCGCGCGCGCGGGCGAGGCCCTCGATGACATCGCGGGCGTCGCCATCGCGCGCGTGTCGTGGGAGAACGAGTACGATTCCTTCGTCAGCGACGCCGCGCCCATGCATTACAAACCCTTAGTCGTCATGTTACGACCGGCGTTCGACTCGACGCTCGGCGGAAAGGTCGGGGCGGACGCCATCGCGGCGAACGAGGCTGCCTTCCGCGCCGCCGCACGGACGCTCCCGCTGGCGCGCAGGCGCATGGCGCACTGGGTCGTCGCGGACATCGACAAGTACCGGGGATACCTCTACAAACCGTGCGGGAGGGGCGACGAATGCGACGAAGCTTTCGTAGTCGTTTACATATTCCCCGGCGAGGACGACGTGAGCGCGGGCGCGTACCTCGCGAAGCTCGACACCGACGCCGAGCGCGAGGATGAGTCCATTGCGGAGTCCGTCCTTCTGATCGACGAGGCATCGAGCGGCGGGTCAAAGAGCTCGTTCGACGAGAAGGAACTCGCGAGGAAAGTCGGGGTTTTGATTGACGCAGGAGTCCATCGCGGAGTCCGTCCTTCTGATCGACGAGGCATCGAGCGGCGGCGGAGAAGGAAAGAGCTCGTTCGACTCGAGTGAGCTCGCGAGGAAAGTCGGGGTTTTGATTGACGCGTCCGCGGTGATGATCGGCGGAATGGAACGCGCGGCGGCGCGGGTCGACGAGCTCGACGCGCGGTCCTCGATCTTGGAGCAGGACGGCCGACGTATCCAGGCGGACGACGACGAGGACGCGGANGACGACGATGAGGACGACGAGGAAGGTACCGACGACGAGAAGGATTCCGAGGGTAAGCCGNNGCCGAAGAAGAAAATCGACCCCGACGAGTTCGANTTCGAGACGCTTCACGACCCCGACGGNAAGAAAGGGTCGGCNTCGTCGCGCATGTCGCGGGTCGTGTTCCACTGCAACAAGTGGGCGGACGCCGTCAAGGGTGTCCAGGACTACGTCGACTCGTTATCAGTCGCGGAGCGCGAGCTTCGCAAATCCATCGTCGACGGCGTCGCCGAGATGAACGCGGCGATCGCTTCGTGCCACGGCGAGTCCATCTTGGACGCCGCGAAGGACCTGGAGGACCTGGCGCAGGCGGGTAAGTGGCGGCGGTTCAAGAAAGAGATCGAGGATGTGTACAGCAAGCGCGTGCAGGCCAAGGTGTCGCAGCTGTCCCAGGTCCCGGGCGCCTTAACGCAAAAGACGGTGAGCGAATACGAATTGATCCACGACGGAATCGCGAAAACCTTCGTGGACATGATTAAAAACGCGGAGGCTGAGCTCATCGAGCGCACGCCCGGGGGCGTGGACGGCCTGGCGCTCAAGACGACGCCGGTGCCCGTCAAGCACGCCGACGACCTCACCTTGCGGGAGTTTGTCGAGGAGCACGCGATTCCCGGCAAGCCGGTGGTCATCCGCGGCCTCCGGATGATAAACCCCGATGTTCCATGGACCCTGGAGCACATCGCGGACGTGTGCGGCGACGTCAAGGTCCGCTTAAACACCAAGTCCACCACGACCACGAACTGGGGCGGCTTGGTCGACGCCGGACGAATGCCGCTGAATGATTTCGCTCGGCAGGTTCAACACAACGATACGCTTCGCACGTGGTACCTCCACGACTGGTCGTTGAACCGTTACTGCCCTAGCATCTTCGGCCCGCCCCCGTACACCGAGTTCACCATGCCAAAGTACTTCGCCGGAGATTACTTCCAACGAGTTCCGTGGATCGGGTACGAGCAGACGTGGCCCAGTCTGTTCATAGGCGCCAACGCCACCTCCTCCGCGCTTCACGTCGACTCCGGCGCGACGAACTTTTGGATGTATCTGATGTCCGGCAAGAAACTGTGGAGGTTCTGGGACCGCGAGCAGACGTTCAACTTGTACCACAAGCCCTTCACCGCGCACTTTCGGTTCAGGTCCTTCGACGTTGATCTCAAACGGAACCCGCTGCTGGCGGATGCCCCGATGTACGAAGTGGTGCAGGAGCCCGGGGACTTAGTATTCGTCCCCGCGAACTCCCCGCACGCGGTGCATAACATGGACGACATCACCGCGCTGTCCATGAACTACGTCGACGCCACTAACCTGTGGCTCTACCTCGCCGGTTTAGTTGAAGACGAGGCTTGGGAGGAGCTGGAAATGTTCG
>JGI24539J26755_10001355_pt1 | contig 11346 bp, 7 predicted proteins | sample NorSeaMetagenome_2_FD_26755 | JGI IMG/M metagenome (IMG submission 26755)
TTATTGCCAGACTTTCTAGAGGATTTCTTGCCAGACTTCTTAGATAACATATCTTTATAATCTTTTGTACCTTTAGCAGGACTTAATTGAAAACCTTTTTTAGTTTTCTTAAAATCACCTAAATTATTATTTGTTCTTGCTGCTGATGAGGCTCTTTTTGATACAATTTTACCATATTCATTTTTTTTAAGATCTTTTTTTGTTAGGCCTCCACTAGTTTTTTCAAGTGTGCCGTGGAATACTTTAGCTCTCTGTGCGTTTGTATTTGTCATATTATACTATAATATAATAAAAAAAAAATAAATTAGGTTAAAATTTATATTATAATAATTAATTTAGATTATAGAAATCGGTTAAATTAATATTTTGTAAATTATTTAATCTATCAAAATAATTTTTACTTTGTGTTGAAGTATTTATAATATTATATTTTTTATTTTCTTTTTCTTTTTCTAGCTCTTTTTGTTTTTTAAATTCAATAAATTTTTTATGAACTACACTAAATTTATTATAATAATGTCCATAAACAAATTGTGTAGATGTTTTTAAAACAAATGTTGTAAATCTTCTATTAAAATCATTGAATAAATTTAATATAATAAATACTATTAATATAAATATAAATACCCCTAAAATAATTTTATATACATCATCCAAATCCATAAAATAATCTTTTATTTCCTTAATTGCCGTATTATTTTCAATTAATATATTATTTAAATCGTCTAATATTTTACTTTGGTCTTCTATATAACCTCTTATTNTAGAATAAACACCATAAACATACATAAAGGGGATATAGAATGCATATAAACCTCCTATCATTGGACAAATAATTAATATACCATGAATTATAATAACAATAGAAATAATAATCATAAATGAACGCAGTTTATCTAAAAATGGAAATAATGATGTAAGCATTTTATAGAAATAAAAAGTAATAATAGTAAATGGTCCTATTTCAAAAATCTTATTAATTGTTTTAAAAAGTTGTTTTGGTAATTTCAAAGCAATATCAGCAACTTCATTTAATGGTTTTAATATTAAATTAATAATTTTAGAGAATATACTGGTCATTGCTTTCACTGCTTCTGTTATTAAAGAAAATATAAACGTAATAATCATTTTTAATAAGTCTATATTTTTGTCTATAATAAAATTAATAGCATCTATAAGTAAATTGAATAAAGCAGCTATCCATTTAATAGGATTAATATCTATTTTGATTAGAGTTTCTAGTAATTTTTTATAAGCAATATTTTTATCAAATGATTTTTTATCAGCTGTAGCTTTTACAGTAACATCAACATCATGTTTTTTTATTGTAGGTTCTGTAACGCTGGGATTATCTATTTTTTTAAGTTTAAGATTTTTTAAGTTTGATTTAGATCTAGTATTAAGTGATACACCATTTGAATCATCTTTACACTCTGGATTACCTCCACCTAATGTAAATTTAGGAATAGGTGGTGGTAATTCCAATATAACTCTTATCATTTTCCAAAAAGTATGAAATATTGGATTATTTCCATGTTTATCTCTTAATGAGCCATCTTTATTATATATACAATTTAATCCTTTTGTTGAAAGATCAGGACAAATAATAAATTCACCAAAATTAAATCCCCAATCATCGGGAATTTCTATACGTTTTAAAAATTGTAAGGCATTAAAAATTTTTTCGATAGAACTACCAAAAACTTTATAAAATAAATTATTAAATATAAATATAAAACTAATAATTTTATTTAATACGCTAAATATTTTTTTTTTAAAATTAGAAACTAAATTTTGTAAAGCGCTTATTGATTTTAATATAAATTTTATTTTTCTTAAAAATTCTGTATAAATAGTACATCCTATTGTTCCTTTACCTGTTCCTGGCATACATTTATACAAAGTTGTTCCAGTATCACAACCATAACATGGTAAATATAATTTTGTATCAATAACAAAACAACAAGTTATATAAATTAATATTATATATACTATAGCGATTGGACAAAATGGTATAAAAACTGGTGTGAATACTTGTGCAACAATAACAAGAATTGTTAATGGAATACATATAAGTGCATATAGATAATTTATTGTGCTTAATAAAAGTAAAATTACAACTAATGGAGCAGACCATGGTATTGTTGGTGTGCTCCATAAAACTGTATTTTGTGCTTTGGTAATACCTCCTATTGCCATATTAATAGCAATTACGGCGGGCCCCCCTGTTTTTTTTGTAAAATATAGTAATTTGTTATGTAATTCATCTATAATTTTATATAATTCACCTAATAAATTATTTAACATTTCCATAAATTTACTTCTAACATTTTGTAAAACATCTGAAAATGATTCATACATAGTATTAGCTCCTCCTATAAACTTCTTATTTTGTGGTAAACTAAAATAACATAATAATAAAATAGTAGTAAAACAAGTTATATAAAGATATATGATTGATAGTTTATTTTCAATTAGTTTATTTTTAAAGTCTTGCATTTTTCGTGTGCTACCACCGCGAAAACTTAAAGCATTTCTTAATTTTCTATTTAGTAATATTATTTCATTTAATTTAGAAGAAGTGCTATACATATTTATTAAAAATATAAAAAAATTTAAAACTTTATTTATAAATTATCCATAAATAAATTCTTTAATTTTATTAATAAGTTTAAAAGCAAATTTAAATAAAAACTTAAAGTCATTATTATCATCTAAACCTAAAATAAAATATATTAATGATTTAGTTAATGGAAATAATGCTATAAAACCTCCTATAATAGGCATTAATATTGTTATTACTAAAACTAATATAATAAAACCTAATATTATAGAAACTCCATTTTTTAATAAACGTAATCCTGGAATAGTATCTAAAATAAAATCAAATATAACATTTACAATTAAAATTAAATATTGATATACCGGAATATCAAATATTACATTTAAGGGTTTAGTTATTTCATTTAATACTTGAACAGATTCTATTAAAAGAAACATTATATTTTTAGAAATAAATTTCATTGCTTTATTAATAAGTGAAAGTAATTGTTCAATTATATATTTTTTAACAAATTTAGCTAATAATTTACCTATTAATCCAAAAATACTCATTAGTGTATTAAAAATTAAAATTACAAAATCTAATAATAATAATATACCCGTAATTATCAAATTACATATATCTATTTTTTTATTAATAATAGGAATAGTAAAAGCACATGAAAATAAATTTAGTTTTTCAGTAGCTTTGGCTATTCCTTTATATAATTCTTTTGTTACTGGGTGAATTAAATATCTAAATATAAGCCAGGAGGGGAATAATAATGATAATATACCAAATAAATTATCAATAAATGTAACAAATTTTTTTAAAACTCTAGATGTATGTTGTAATAACATTAATATTGCTTTTAAATATCTTTCACTTCCTTTATTAATCAGATTTATAAAATCATATGTTGTTTCAGTAACAAATGTATATTGTCTACATGTTCTTGTTCCGAATCCTGTTCTTATTCTACATTTATAATACCAAGAACCATTATCACAAGCTTTACATGGTAAAATTAATTTTCTTTGTGCTAAAAAATCTAAAAAATAAAAAATTGCTATACATACTAATAATAACGGAACATGATTACTACTTAAAGTTTTTAATATAGACATTATCAATAAAAATATATTTTTTAGAATTTTAATAAATATATTAGTCATATTTTATACTTAATAATATAAAAATTTTTTTATTTATATTCATCTAAAGTATTAAATTAATCTGGATAAAATATTTTTAAAAAACTAACCCAACATGATATATATACTAATATTAATAGTGTAAATGATATATAAAATAAAGTTCTAACATTTAGTTTACATTTAGGGACAAAAAATTCATAACATTCATTATTCATACGTCTTTTATTATTACCATAATCTTCTAAATTACATTTATTTTTAATTGTTTTTCCTAACATTAAATTAAATGATGCCCTAATAAAATTTACGGCTGGTTGAAAATCAAATAATAATATTGATGTTACTATATCTAATGTAGCAGTATCTAATATAAAATTCATAACCTCACTTACAATAGGTGTCATATATAAAGATGCTAAATTAACAGGTGATCCTACTGTTAAAATTACTACCATTAATTTTAATACTAATCGAATATCATCTAATACATAATTAATTACATTTGTATATCCATTAATAGTAAAAATTATAAGTAAAATTAATTGTTCTAATATAGTCGAAAATTTAAAAATATTTTCATTCCATTGATTAACAATAAAAGTAATTCCTTTTATAAAAATTTTTAATGGACCATTTTGTATTAAATTTAAAATTCCATTTAATAAAAATCCTAGTGGAGCTATAGGATCTATTTTTGTTTTTATTTTATTACACGATTTATCTTTATATTTTTTACAAAAACCACCTTTAATCAAATTTTTAATTATATTTTTTTCTATTTTATGAACTTTTATGTTTCTCATTAATTTATATTATATTTTTATATAAAGATTAAAGCATTTAAAATTTTATTATAAAATAATACTATATATGACAACTTTGGAATCAAAAAATTTAGGTAAAGTAAAATGGTATAATATTGATTTACGATATGGATTTATTACAATACTAGAAAACAATACTGATATATTTGTTCATAAGAATAATATAAAATCAGATGTTAAATATAAATGTTTATTTAAAGGTGAATATGTTGAAGTTGATGTTATAAATACCGAAAAAGGTTTACAATGTAATAATGTTTGTGGATTAGAATCTAACGAATTATTATGTGAATCTAATCCTGATTTATTAAAAAAATTCATATTAGGAACATATATTGAAAAAAATAATCCTAATTTGTCATATTTCAAAATTAATTAATTTTATAATCTGAAAAACATATTTTTAAAAAATATCAAAAATTTAAAATCTAATATTTATACAAATTTAATTAATATATTTTTTTTTGTTTTTAATTTTAAATTATTATTTATTTCATTATTTAATTCATCATCATTATTTAATTCATCATCATTATTTAATTCATTATTTAATTCATCGCTAAAAAGTATATATGTGCTATCATTATTTAAATTATTAGATAGATTTAAATCATATTCATCTGTATTAGGAACTGGTTCATAATTATATAGCCATTTATTTATATAGGTATGAATTTGTTTATTATATTTTTGATATAAAACAATTCCTATTGATATTGTAGCCAAGGAATAGTATAAAATAGTGACTGTTTCTAATATCATTATAATATATAAATATATATTAAATAAATATCTTTATATATTTTGTGTATGGTTTTCTACATACAGGACATCTGCGACCATTTTGAGTATTTCTAATACTGGCTTCACATGTTTCACATAATACTACATGATTACATGTTTTTTTTCTATCTAAAAATGAACCATTATAATTATAATTATTAGTAATAATTAATCCATTTACATTAAATTTATTATTACACCATTCTCCTTCATATGATATAGAACCATCTGTATAACAACCTATACCATTAAACATACCATTTTTACATTCACCTTCGTAAATAGTGTCATTTTCAAAATATTTAATAGAGTTTTCTGGTAATCAGTCTTTAAATGTTCCTACTATTTTAATATTTTCATTTGTATTTGTTACAGTTCCTGAATAAAAATCACATTTTTTAATAATACCTTCTAATAACATTGGTTTTAAAGTTATTTTACTATCAATAATGTTATATGTGCTATTAAACATACCTTCAATTAATAGATTATTGTGTTTTATTAATAAACACTTTCCTTTAATATTACTATTTTGTATATTTCCTATATAAATATCATTAATTAATTCATTTTTTTCTATTTTATTAATTAAATTTTTGTAAAATTATTAATAGTATCTTTTAATATATTTATAGGTGTTTGTTCTTCTGTTGTAAATAAATTATCCAGTTTTTTTATTTTAATACATATATTATCAAAATTTTCATTAGATGATTCTTCTATATTTATTGTAACATTATCTGTTTCATCATTATCTGTTTCATTTATATATATATATATATAATATAAACTATATAAATTTTTAAATATATATATATATATAATATGGATCTAGATAATTATGATATATATAATATTGAGTATAGTGATAATATATTAGATACCTATTATAAAATTGTGGATTATTGTGATCCGGCTTATGTAAATATTCATAATAAACCTAATTTATCGGAGTTTTTTAATATTATTTATCGTAATGTAGATGTTTATAATTCTTCACAAGTCATAAAAAAAATGAATAAAATTGAAGAACAACGAGAAGAAGATTATGAAAGTGATTTAGAGTATAATTATTAAATTATAAATTCCAGCGACTATATATTTCTTTATTGAAATCACTTACATTTTCATATTTTTTAATATCTTTAATATTTTGTTCAATTTTTTCCATTTGGAAGTTATACATTTCATTTTTTTGATTAGCTCCTATTTTTTCTTGATCTAACTTTCTTCCATAACATATTACACCTTTATTTACACCATTTTCATCATCCTTATCTATCCACATAACTTTTTTATCTTTAACTTTTACTAAATTAGATTTATTATATAACTGTGGATTAGCATCATTTATCCATCCAATATCATCCCAATCTGCTCCATAATAAGCAGATGTTTTAATTTCATTCAAATGGGCTAAACGATGTGGATAAAATCGTAAATTACCGGCAGTTTCTATATCTTTAACATTTTTTTTATAATTATTTGCTGTATTTTTAAATCCTTTCATATAATTTATATGGTCTTTTATAGCATCATCTTCTACACTAAAATAGTATTTATTATTTATTTTTTTTGATTCAGGACCTGAAACTGTCAAAAAACCTGTATTGTCTTTTTTTTTTATTTTTATTTCTTTTGTGAGGTCATTCTCTATTTTTATTAATTTAAAATTTTGATTAGCATTATTCTTTACATTATTATTTTGGATCGCTGTACCTTTTTTATCAATAATAAATAACGTTTTACCTTGTGTAACTTGAATATTAGTATTTGTATCAATATCAGTTAAGGTGGCAGAGGATGCGAGGGTGCCTGTGTAAGTGACTCTATATTTTCTATTTGCATATAATAAAGGTGTAGGTTCTGTTGTAAACGGTGATGTAGGCAGCGTGGGGGAATTGAGGTGCGACACATATATATTTTCATTAAAATATATATATGAGTTTGACTCTAACACGTCATCTTTTCTTTGCTCATTTAAATTAAACAGATTATCACCACTTGTTCCTGTTATTAAACTGGGGGTAGTTGAACTATTATACTCCGTTTCTATATAATTATTGACTGGTATATCTGTTTCAAACATAATGTTTTTAAAATATACTTTTAATTCTGGATGATTAGTTAAATCTTTTTCATTTGTAGTTGTAATTCTATATGTTTTTACATCCCCCGTCGGACTATATCTTGTTATACCAGTAACTAGAAGGTCAAACTCGTTACTAATATCATTACTAAAAGCTATTTGTCCTGCTAGTTGTTCTGCATATAGTTCTGTGGACCCTGGTATATTAATATCAAATGTTGAGGAACTACCGGAATAAGTATAATTCTTAACTTCAAATCCTGGATGTGTTCCTATAATATTTCCTATTTTTTTATTATTCGCGTCAAGTATAACAGGCATATTGTCAATTAATGATTGACACTTACCAACTGTTGTTTGCAAATTAGTATCATAATAATTACTATTATATGAACAATTGGGGTCTGTATTACAATTTGCTTCTGATTTAGTTTCACATGTATTCTTAGCAGCTTTAATTTTATCTGTTGCTGCTCTTAAATCAGCTACTCCAAAATTACTGTCTGGTGTTGGATCTAACATTTTAGACTCAGCTATAAATTGATATGTATTTTTTTCTTTTTCATCATTATATAATATTGTAAAACAATTATCTCTTTCTTTGTTATTCTTATAATATTCAATATTATAATCATCTTTATTACTAGATTGTTCTTTATAAACTTTTTGCTTACAGTTTGTATCATATACAGTGAATATACGTTCACATATTTTTTTGGCATCACTATATTCAAAACCTTCTCTTCCTATTTGATGTTTATAAACTAAATCTTTTAAAAATGTTTTATATAATCTTGAATTATTACGATTTGAATTTTGAACATTTAATAATTGATTATCACAAACAGTATTATTTATAACAACATGTTTACCTAAATATTTAGGATCTACATCATCTATTTTTATATTTGTTTTATAATATAACATATAATTATTTGAAAATGTAACATATTTATTAAATGTTACTGGTAATCTTAAATTAGATAACATACTTCCTGATTTATAATATTCACTACATTGATAATTTATTTCATCATGAAGTCCTAATGTATTTTTAAATAAATTCATAAAATAATTATAATATTCTTGATAAGAATCTAAATAATATAATGAATTCATATTTACAGCATAATTAGAACCACGATATAATTTTTTACATAAAAACTCTGAGTTATAATTTTTAAATAAATTTACTGGATTATTTCTTTTTTCATAAGATATATATAACTCATTCTTATATTTATATGAATATACAGCAGAACTTGTATCTTTATAAATACCAACATTTTCAGGTATTTCATAATGTATTTTTTGTGCCTCATTTTTATAAATATAATCTATTATTTTATTCATTGTGCTCTCATAATTACCAATTATATCTGCTCTAGTAATTTCCGGAGAAATATTTATTATTTGATTTTTTAATTCAACTACAAATTTGTATGATGGACCACTACTAATAACTCTTTCACTTGTTGGAATATCTACTTTCTTAAAAAATACATTTTCTATATAATTTTTACTATTTATAAACTGTGATACCAATACATCTTTAAATATATTAGCTTCTTCAGAAGCGGGTGTAATACTAGGTAAGTCTATTAAAGATTCTAATGTTAATCTAGCACTAGAATTAGAGGTAGTTGATCTAATATCTATTACTTTATATAATACATTTTCATAAATTCTATGTTTTATATTAATTTTGTCTTTTGTTTTTGTAAAATTTAACATAACATAAGTAGGTCTATCAATATACATATTATCACTACTTGTATTACCTTCATCCGCAAATAATGGTTTAAACTCTAATGGAACATTATCAAAAACTACATTAAATTGTGTTGTGCTAGTTATTTCAATTAAATTAGAAACACCAATAGTTTCTTTTCTAAATGTGTTAGTGCAATCGAATAAGTTTATTCTAGATGTAAGTTTTGTGCTAGTAGATGGCACTGTTAAATCTATTGTATTTCCGTCATTATCTGTTTCTAATAATGATTGTTCTAGATAAATAAGACATGGTTTTAAAGTAGAATTGTTACTTATATAATGAACAATATATACTTTATCTGGATTTATACTAAAACCTTCTATATTCATTGTTGTTCCAAATTTAACAAATAACGGATGATTTTTTGGTTTTTTATATGATTCAATATTTAATTGTAATGCTATTACATTTTTTTGTAAAGTGCCGGTAAGATCATATGTTTTATTATAATCAGTTTTAAGTTTATTTGTGTAAGGATAAGTGCTTGTGCTTATGGTTTCAGCAGTTACAGTTACTAATCCATCTGATGAAGTAATTGTTCTTATATATGTAACTTGTGCTAAATATTTAGATTTTGAATTAAATGGATTATTATTTACTACAGATAATAGTTCATTATTAGTTACATTTAAAGAGTAATTACCTTGTTCAATATTTTCTTTTAATGTTTTTTTATATTTTAATATTTTTTCTAAAAATATTATATAAGATTCTCGTAATCTTTTTATATCTCTATAATTTAAACCAATATTTCGGGGTGTTATAACTCTACCATCTAAAACTAATCTATTTTTACCTCTATTATATCTTAATAATTTATCAAGTTGAATTATTTGTAAACTATCTACATTAAATTTAATTTTATCTATACTTTTTATTTCTTCTTTATAGTATTTTTTTAATATATTACTAGCGATATAATTCATTTTATTTCTATATTCTTTGATATTTTTAATATTTAAGAAATTAAATGAAATATATGAAATAGTATTTTTATCAAGTATTAAATCATTATCTTCATATGATTTAGTATCTTTATTTTTTACAATTACCGGTTCATTTGCTTCTATTTCAGGGTTACCTTTATTATGATTTTGAATATAATTTTTAATATATTCCTCGAAATTTATATAAATAGTGTTGCTAATATCTAACTTACTATTATTATTTGTATCTAACTTACTATTATTATTTGTATCTAGATGTAAAGTTATACTATTTCCATCGATTCCTTCAGAACGAGTTAATTTACTTTTTCCTGCTATTTTTCTAAATTTTATAGTAGAATTATCATTATCAGCACCATTTTTTTGTACAGTTAGTTTACTTGCCATAACATCATTATTTGATTTTCCAATTCTTCCAGAAAACTGATATTTTATAAGATTAAAGTATCTTTTTTCAATCCAGTCTTGTCTTTGATAAAATTTATTTAAAGCATAATCTTTTTTATCATCATTTGTCATAATCTCTTCATCTAATATTGTCATTTGATTATAAATAAAATGAATATCAACAACTATAATATCACTAAATAAATTATCACCAGTAAAATAATTAGTATTTGGCTCTTCTTTTAAATTTTTTAGTCTTGATGTAAAATCAGACATTGATGTAGTAGTAGCAGTAATTGGCGGTGTTAACTTTAATAAATTAGTATAAGTATAAAGGTCATTTCCTAATTCAAATAATACATATTGTCTATCATAACGTAGATCTCTTGTATCAATAATAGTATTAATTTTCCCATAATATGCTACAGCTATAGTTCCAACAGAAGGATCTATTTCTATTTTTGAAATACAATCTCTATAATAATATTGTGATTCGTTTTTATTTTTTTTCTCAAATATAAAAAATATTTTTCCTTTAAATTTTAATATATGTTTTCTATATAATACTAGTATTTTATCTGATGTTATACTATTCATACAATACATATTGTTATTTATAGGGATCGAGGCTCCCTCATTAGTTTTATAGTTTAGATTATCTACTGTTAGTGTAATTATTTCCCAAGGATTCTTAACATATCCAAGTATATTTTCAAATGATACATATTTGCGTAATAATAATTTATTTAATATTTTTTTAATATATTGTTTATTTTCTTTTAGTTTCATATTAAAATCAACTTTATCTANATTAGTTACAAATGGATTAATATATTTTATATG